>Ga0256359_1000125_pt1 | contig 9462 bp, 8 predicted proteins | sample MistaT_21_FD_183677 | JGI IMG/M metagenome (GOLD analysis project Ga0256359, IMG submission 183677) | Metatranscriptome of freshwater microbial communities from Mississippi River, Louisiana, United States - Miss_Miss_RepA_8d (Metagenome... | ecosystem: Environmental > Aquatic > Freshwater > River ... | reverse complement strand
GTGAATCTTCATGGGTGTGTCTTATGGCTGTGCGAGTGCTCGCGGAAACTGGTTACACGTTTTCGTGGATCAAGTGCGCCGGACAGTGCCGCGCACCCTCGCCCGGGGCGCGGGTACCAAGCTCCCCAGCCACAGAAACGCTGCGAGGTTGAGAGCGCGTCACAGAAATCAAGAAGAGACCGCGGAACCTACTCAAGCTTGATCTTCGCTTGAACTGCAACTGCCTTCCATTTCGCAATTTCAGCTTGAATAAAGGCGCCAAAGGCGTCTGGACTTCCGCCGGCAATTTGGGCACCTTGTGCACGAAGCTTCTCAGTGATCTCAGGTGCTCTGAGGGCTTTATTCACCTCGCTATTGAACTTCGCGATGATGTGTCCTGGTGTCCCAGCTGGTGCCAAGAAGCCGCCCCATGAGACCGCTTCGAATCCAGCCAAACCGAGTGCCTCTTCTACCGTAGGAACATCGGGCATAGTCGGCAGCCGAGTTTTGCTGGTGACAGCTAACGCCCTAAGCCTTCCGGACTGCACGTGCGGTGTCGCAGCTAGTGCGGTAGGCAACGCAGCGGCAATTTGCCCACCCATGACATCCGAAATGGCCGGCGCATCTCCTTTATAGGGCACATGCAGCATAGGAGCCCTTGCCGCCCCAAAGAGCAGTTCTCCAGCCAAGTGACTCCATGACCCATTACCCGCCGATCCGAACGTGAGATTTGTGTTTGGACGCTTCGCTCTCTCGACTAGTTCTCGCAACGACTGGAACGGTGAGTCGCCGGAGGAGACGATCACCAATGGAACCAAAGTCGTCAGGACAATAGGCTGAAAATCCTTGACGGTGTCATAAGGCAGCTTAGGATAGACCGCATGGTTGATGCTGTTTGGCCCTAGGTTTGCCATAAGGATCGTGTAGCCATCTCCCGGCGCTTTAGCAACCGCCACGTTTGCGATAGCACCGTTCCCACCTGGACGATTTTCGACGACTACCGGCTGTTTCCACACTTGCGATAAGTGCGCACCAATCAAGCGTGCAGTAACGTCAGAGGCCCCGCCAGGGGGATACGGAAGAACGATCTTGACGGATTGGCTTGGCCAGTCGGAAGCATTCGTTGCGAAGGATGCTACGGCCAAAACCACAGAAGCACAAAGGCGTGAGAACCTAATCATTTTTACCAGTCCTGGATGTTGCTCTAGATTGCTCCTGCAGCTCTCAATGCCTGAATTCTTTCCGGCGAGAGCCCGAGATCCTCCGAAAGCACCGTGTTGGTGTGCTCTCCAAGGGCGGGAGCAGCCCGGCGATATTCAACCGGGGTTCTTGAGAACTTGATGGGGTTTGCTATTTGAGGGACTACAGCACCGCGCGAGTGCCACAATTCGAATCGCATCCCGCGTGCCAACACGTGCTCGTCGCTCAGAGCTTGAGGAATTGTAAGGACAGGACCGCAAGGGACACCTAACCGTTCGAGCCGCTGCAGCCATGCAGCTGTCGAGTCTCTTATAAAAACTCTACCCAGCAGAGCAACCAGCGCCTCTCGATTTTTTAGACGAACAGCATTGGTTTCGAACCGCGCATCATGAGCGATGTCTTTTAGATCCAGAGCATCAGAAAGCGCCGCAAACTGGCGATCATTACCGACTGCCACAATGAAGTCGCCGTCTTTCGAAGCAAACGATTGGTAGGGACAGAGATTGGGATGAGCGTTGCCCCAACGTTTCGGCACTCGTCCTGAAACGAGATAGTTAGATGCCTGATTAGCCAACCAAGCGATCTGCGTATCAAGAAGACTCATGTCGATGTATTGCCCTCTTCCGCTGCTCTTTCGCTCAAGCAACGCACTGACTATGGCAACAACCGAATACATCCCAGTCATCAGATCCGCAATAGGCACTCCGCATTTCTGAGGACCTCCGCCGAGATCATCACTTTCTCCTGTGATACTCATGAGGCCGCCCATTGCCTGAATCACGAAGTCGTATCCCGCCCTGTGTTTGTACGGTCCCGATTGGCCGAAGCCGGTAATGGAGCAATACACCAGACCGGGATCGAGACTGCTTAGGGACGCATAGTCCAACCCGTACCTCGCCATGTCGCCAACTTTGTAGTTCTCGATGAACACGTCGGCGCCCCGCGCTAAATCGCGGACAATTTCTTGCCCGTCCGGCTTACTAACATCAATCGTGATCGATCGCTTACCGCGATTAGCTGCGAGGAAATAGGCAGCTTCACCGGCCGCACCATCTCCGCAGTCAAGGAACGGAGGGCCCCACCCCCTGGTGTCATCACCGATAAGGGGCCGCTCAATCTTGATAACGTCCGCACCGAGATCCGCGAGCATTTGCGTGCTCCAGGGGCCGGCCAAGATACGACTGAGGTCAATGACCCTAATGCCAGAGAGCGGGCCTGCCATCTTGTTAGCTCGGGTCGAAAAGAACACCAGGGTTCAGAATCTGCTTCGGATCGAACGCCTGCTTGGCCGCTCTCAAGGCGGTGCAGAACAGTTCGGGACGTTCTTTGTCATACCATGGCCTATGGTCTCTTCCTAGGGAATGATGGTGGGTCACCGTACCGCCGGCATCGACCATCGATTGCTCCGCGATCTTCTTGATGGCCATGAACTGTTCTGCAAGGCGCGCCTTGTCGCCGTACGCGAACCAAGTGAAATAGGGTGCTGGACCATCAGGATAAATGTGGGTGAATCGGCAAGTTACGGATCCTGATCTACCGGTGACCTCCCGAATGGCGCGGTGTGTCTCCGACTTCACGTGCTCTCGCAACGCGGCAAACCGCTCCCACGTGATGGCAGTCTCCATGGTCTCGCGCATCACGCCGCGCGCGATCGCATATTCGCGCAGATACGGACCTCGCAGAAACTTGTGCCGCCAGCTATTAGCGCCGCTGTCAGCAATCTCAGCGCTTTTCCCGTTCAGGCTGTCCGCGTCCCATTTGCCTCCGTGATCCGCGCAGATCTCAAGAGCGCGGCTCATCCAGGGATCCACTGGGTGATCAGCTGATTCGAAACCCAGAACGAGGACGTCAAACGTACCGTCGCTGGAACCCGTGTACTCGGCTTCCTCTCGTTCAATCAGGCGAGCGTTTGCTGGATTGAGCCCCGATTGCGATAGAACGCGCGTCGCCTCAACCGCTTTTTCGAAATCCGCGAATCTCACCGATGTCATTGCCCGGTACTTCGGGCGCCTATGAAGGCGCACCCATGCCTCTGTAATGATGCCGAGCGCGCCCTCAGATCCTAGGAAGAGACGGTCCGGGTTGGGTCCCGAGCCAGAGACCGGAAACCGTTTCGACTCTATGCTGCCACTGGGCGTGACTACCCTAAGACTCTGTACATGGTCGTCAATCTGGGTGTACGCAGTGGCGAAGTGCCCGGCAGCCCTGGTGGCGATCCAACCACCCAGCGAAGAAAATTCCCACGCTTGGAGAAAGAATCGGAGCGTAAGTCCAGTAGGTTTGAGCTGCTTTTCCAGGCTGGGGCCAAGCACGCCTGCCTGTATCCGCGCAGATTGAGAAGCTTGGTCAACTTGGAGTACCCGGTCGAAGTGCTTCATGTCGACGGATACCGTGCCGCGATAACGGTCATGTTCCGGTGGGTTCACGCCGCCTGTGACACTCGTCCCGCCTCCGTAAGGGACAATAGCTAGGCTCTTCGCCCCGCACCAGTCGAAGAGATCCACGATATCCTCTTCACTTCTCGGGTAGGCGATTACATCTGGCGGATTGCCAAACTCGCCCCGGAGCGCCCTTGCAACGTCGACCGTACCTGCCCCATACGTATGGTAAAGACGGTCGTACTTGTCCTGAGTGCAAATCGAGTTCAGCGCAGCCGGGATCTTGACCCGCGGTTCACGGATCCTGATGTTATCGAGCTCAGGGAAGGGCATGGCTTCGAATTCCTTTACCCCTAGCAGACGGGTCCACGCTTTTTCGAAGTCGCGAATTTCATCCGACGAGACTTCGTCGCCCTCATAACCCCATCCGTAGAACTTTCTGCGCCGGTTATCCATGTTTAATCCTCAATGTCATCTAACGATCACGATTGCTATTCAACCGCAAGTTGGTGCGCTTGCGAGGGTGGATCAGAATGCAATCGCTTATATTCTTGATCCACCCATATGCACTCCGCGTCAGCATCAGCGAAAACGCGTGACTCTCCCTAACTATGAGCGTTCCGGTACAGCCCGTAGACTCTGACCGACTAGCGTCTTCTTCGGTACTGACCTGGTCCTATATGCCGGCAACAGCCACGGCCTTGGTTACTAGATACGCATCCATAGCCTCAGGCCCGCCTTCGGAGCCATAGCCGGAATCTTTAACACCACCGAAGGGCATTTCTGCAGGAGCCGCTGCGGATTGATTGATCCAGAGCATCCCCACTTCCAATTCTTGGGACAGTCGGTGCACCGTCTTGATAGACGTCGTAAATGCATATCCAGCCAGTCCGAAAGGAAGGCGATTTGCTTCGGTGACCGCCTCTTCGAGCGTGTCATAACTTCGGATGGCTGCGAGGGGACCGAAGGGCTCCTCATTGAACACATCGGCGGTGACCGGAACGTCGGTCAGCACTGTCGGTGCGAAGAAGTTCCCAACATCGCCGATGCGCCGCCCTCCAGTCGCGCACTTCGCACCTTTCGCTTGAGCGTCCTCAATTAGCCGCTCCAAGGCGGCGACGCGGCGCGGATTTGCGAGGGGCCCCAAGGTTGTTCCTTCAACAAGCCCATCACCCAACCTAAGACTTTGCGAATAAGCGATCAGCGCCTCTGAAAACTCGTCGAGCACGCTGCGGTGCACGAGGAAGCGCGTTGGAGAGATGCAAACCTGTCCGGCGTTTCGGAACTTCGCTGCACCCACAGCCTTTGCCGCCGATTCGACGTGTGCATCTTCTGAGACAATCACCGGCGCGTGGCCTCCGAGCTCCATCGTTACCCGCTTCATATGTCGGCCTGCCAACCCGGCTAGGTGCTTCCCGACCGGAGTCGACCCTGTGAATGTCACTTTTCGCACCACAGGACTTGCGATGAGATAACTTGATATCTCGGCCGGGTCTCCGAACACCAAGCCAACCGTTCCCGGAGGCACGCCAGCATCAACGAATGCTTGCAGCAGTGCTGCAGGTGCGGCAGGCGTTTCTTCAGGAGCCTTCACAAGGATTGAGCAGCCTGTGGCGAGTGCGGCTCCCAGTTTGCGAACGATCTGATTGACCGGAAAGTTCCAGGGAGTGAAGGCGGCGACTGGCCCAACCGGCTCCTTCAGAACTAGCTGCTGTGACCCCGAACTGCGGGACGGGATAATCCGGCCATAAACTCGGCGTGCTTCGTCGGCGAACCACTCAATAATGTCCGCGCCGGCTAGGACCTCGGTGCGTGCTTCTGCGATTGGCTTACCCTGCTCTTGCGTGAGAAGCAGCGCGATGTCGTCTACGCGCTCACGCACCAGCGCGGCTGCGGTTCGCATAATTGACGATCGCTCGTGCGCAGGCCTACGCTTCCATGCATTGAAGCCACGCTGGGCAGATGCCAGCGCTTCGTCCAAGTCAGCGATCTTCGCGTACGCCACTGTTCCGATCGGCTTTCCCGTGGACGGACTGATGACATCCACTGTCTTACCTCCGGTACCGTCACACCACTCACCATTGATGAGTAGGCGCGTGTTGACGTACTTCGGAGTCCTGGAAGTCGAACTCATGATGTTGCTAGGAGATGGAGTGCCAGAATCATTCCAGCGAGAAGCCCGGTGTCGACATGACCGCACGAATACGCTTGCCAACACCTTCTAGATAGGTGTCCAGCTCCGCGGGCGTCATCGAGCTCGGGTCCATTCCGGCGCTAAAGAAGCGATTCCTGATGTCGGGACGCTTCAGAACCGCGGCGACGTCGGTCTGAATCTTCGTTCGAACGTGAGCTGGCAGGTTCGCTGGACCATAGAGCGCGATGAACCCTGTCCAGTCAAAATCGATGCCTTGCTCCCGAAGCGTTGGCACGTCAGGGAGTGTGGCCGACCGAGTGGGCGTCGTTACAGCCAAGGCTTTCGCTTTGCCCGACTTCAGTAGGCCAACTACCGGGCCTGCATCGATTACTAGCATCTGTACGTCGCCGGCCAGCAAAGCCGGAACACTTTGTCCGGCAGATTTGTAGCCAACCGGAAACATCTTTATTCCGACTGCATCGCTGAACAGTTGCGTCGAAACTCGCATTCCCGGATTGCCCCAGCCATAGTTCAAACCGGTTTTCGTCTGCTTTGCCGCTGCGATAAGGTCGCCCACATTATTCAGTGGCGAGTTAGCGCTAACTGTGTAAACCAGGGGCGTTGAAGCAAGACCTGCCAGCGCCGTTAGTTCCTTCGATGGGTCAATGGCGGTGTTCGGCCGCCACGCTGCGTCGATCATCATCGTCGTAGGAGGCATCACCAGGAGAGTGAGGCCGTCTGGTGCTGACCGCGCGACTTGCGTACTTGCGATGGCACCGTTCGCCCCCGGTTTGTTCTCGACCACCACGGGCTGCCCCCACATCTTGCTCAGTTCCTCGGAGATGATGCGCGCGGCGATATCGTTCCCGCCACCCGGCCCGTATCCCACCAGTATCTTCACTGGACCCTGAGGGAACGCTCGTGGTTGGCCCCAAGCTGAATTGACCAGGGGCACCATGAGTGCGGCGCACAGCATGCGCCGAGTGAATTTCATCCGATTCATTTCTGTCTCCTGTAGGCTAGCTATTCACACTTGTCCCCGAGTGGGGCTTTCGAATTTCGCGGTGCAGCCGCGGTGCTACCGCTAGAAACTTTTCCACTGACCCCGCAACGCCGTGATGAACTGGCGGGCCTGCCTGGAGGCGCCCCAACTCAAAACACCGCGGAGACCTTCATCCTCATAAAAGCCCACGACGAAACACGGGTCGTCAAGCGTTCCGTACAACATCCGTACTTCGTCGGTCTTCCTCGCTAATCCGAACACCTGGATCTTGACGTCGTACTGATCGGACCAGAAGAACGGCATTGGTGCATAGGCAATGTTCCCTCCCAGCATGTTTGTTGCGACGGCTAACGCTTGTTCAGCTGCGTTGGTTCGATGCTCGATGCGCATACGGCGCCCGTATCCCGGGTGAAACCACTCCGCAACATCGCCGGCGGCATAGATTCCGTCGAACGCTCTACACCGTTCATCACACTGAACTCCATTTCCGAGTTGCAGGCCGCTGGTCTTTAGCCAGTCCACATTGGGCGTTGCGCCTATAGCGACAACCACTTCGTCGCACTCGACCGTAGATCCGTCGCTGAGCCGTAGGGCTTCGATTCGCTCTCCTGGTCCTGACCTGACCGGCGCTTCTACGCCGACGCCCATGCGCAAGTCCACCCCGCGGGCACGGTGCAAGTGAGCGAGCAATCCGCCCACAGTAGATCCCAGCCGCGCCTCAAGCGGGCTCGACGCGGAATCGATAAGCGAGACCGCCAATCCCGCGGTCCGTCCCGTCGCAGCGAGTTCTGTTCCAACAAAGCCTGCGCCTATGACCGCGAGGCGGGTATTCTTCGACTCGAGCACCCGTCGCAGCTTTATTGCGTCTTTGATGGTCCTAACGCTGTGAACATTCGGGGATGAGGAAAGCCATGGCAAAGACCTTGCGGACGAACCCGTGGCGATGATCAGCCCGTCGAAGTTCAATCGTTCACCGTCTTCAAGCTGAAGAGCCCGCGTTTCGATATCGAGCTGCACGGCCCGGCGGCCTAGCATCAGATCGATACCCAGTCTGTCGTACTCGGCTGAATCGAATAGCTGCAAACTCTGCGGCTGCCATGGACCTAGCAGCGCCTGCTTCGAAAGAGGCGGCCGATCGTATGGGAGGTCTCTTTCTTCTCCCACTAACAGCAGGGTCCCGCCATACCCGGCAGATCGCAGAGCGTGCGCGGCACCAGCCCCTGCGGCTGATGCTCCGACGACCACGATTCGCTCCGGGTGGGTCACTCACCATCCCCATCGATTCTGATAGCGAGTGCAGGGCAGATTTTCGCCGACCGGCGCACATTGGCGTGCTGCTCCGCCGGCGGGTATGGATCCAGCAGAACGACGATACCGTCTTCGTCTCGCTGGTCGAACACTGCGGGCGCGTTCATCACGCATTGCCCTGAACCGCAGCACTTTTCAGGATAGATCGTTACTTTCACTTCTTTCTCCAGCCTCTATTGCAGCTTTTCACCATGCCACTGGGAGCGCCCTCACACCGTACATCAGCGAGTCAGTTTTGAATTCAAGCTGTTCAAAGGGGACTGCAAGACGCAACTTGGGCATGCGCCGTAGCAGCGCCTCAAACAAAACGTTCATCTCCATCCTGGCCAAGGGTTGGCCAATACACTGGTGAATTCCGTACCCAAAGGAAACTTGATGACGAGCCTCTCTGTGAATGTCGAAGTTCTCAGGATCCGGAAAGGCCTCACCATCCCGGTTCGCCGCTACGCTTAGTACGATGACGGGATCCCCTGCACGGATTAGCTGACCGCCCACGACTACGTCCTCAAGTGCAACCCGCCTCTTCCCCGAGTGAGTGACGTCCACGAAACGCAGCATCTCTTCGATCGCCTGCGGTATCAGCGATGGCTCTTGGCGCAATTCCTCCCAGACAGCGGGACGCTGCAGCAAGAGAAGCACACCCATCGCAGTAGTGTTCGCTGTGGTTTCATGGCCAGCGATCAGAAGGAGGCGCGCCAGGGATACGACCTGATCCTCCGTCAGCTCTCCCTTCCTAACGTGATTCACTAATAGGCGGCTGAGGATGTCGTCCTTCGGTTCTTTCGCCTTGCGACGGACCAACTGCCGAAGGTATTGCTCGCAGAGAGCCTCGTTCGCCGCAACAGCCTCCTCCAGGCTCGCCGTGCTGGAGGTGAGGATCATCGCCTGGGTTTGAAAGAAGTCGTGATCTTCATAAGGCACACCGAGCAGTACGCAGATCGCGTAGGCGGGCATTGATAACGTGAGCCCTTCCACCAAATCGACAGGCTGCTCCCGCCGCATCAGCTTGTCGATCAAGTCGTCTACGATCTCCCTGATCTTCGGACGGAATGCTTCGACACGCTTGATCGAGAACTCACCCATAAGCATCCTTCGCTGGCTGGTGTGCTCCGGCGGATCCATCGTGATGAAGGTCCGGTTCTTGCCACGTGCCACCTTCATTGCCGCACTAACCGTTGGGTAGCCAGGTAGCCTGATGTCTGAGCTGAAACGGGGATCGCTTAGTACAGCGCGGACGTCTTCGTAGCGCGTGACTAACCAAGCTTCTTTGCCGTCCCAGAGTCTCGCCTTGCCCAGGACGTTCGCGTCACGCATCTCTGCGTAGATGGGCGGCGGGCTCATCGGATCTGTGCGAGGCGGCGGAAAACCAGGCAACGTACGTTGGAGACCCGAGAGGCGGGCTAAGTGGGGGCAGCGATCAGCCGCGGGTTGGTCTGCGTTATGAGAGGGATCCATTCACC
>Ga0256359_1000123_pt1 | contig 9505 bp, 10 predicted proteins | sample MistaT_21_FD_183677 | JGI IMG/M metagenome (GOLD analysis project Ga0256359, IMG submission 183677) | Metatranscriptome of freshwater microbial communities from Mississippi River, Louisiana, United States - Miss_Miss_RepA_8d (Metagenome... | ecosystem: Environmental > Aquatic > Freshwater > River... | reverse complement strand
TGGTTTTCAACGAGGGCGTCAATCTGCAGGAGTTGCATTCGCTCATTGACGATCTGGCCGTCCAGTTCGGGCTATGATGGCCAAAAGATGCGTCAATGCAATTCCAGCTCACTGACACGAAGCACGCTGTGATCCTGTACGAATACCCTTTCAACGAACGCATTCGAACCTACCTGCGTCTGGAGCAACTCTTCAGACGCCTGGCAGAGTTGATGAACCGCCCTCATGCGCTGGATCATCATTTCGCGATCCAGACCATTTTCGAGATCATGGACGTGGCCTCCCGCGCCGACATGAAATCCGACGTACTGAAAGATCTGGAGAAGCACAAGCAGCAGCTCAATGCTTATCGCGGCAATCCGGCCATTTCCGAACAGGCGCTCGACGCCGCCATCGCCCAACTGGATGACTGCTTCACGAATCTGAACGCACTCAGCGGCAAGACGGGGCAGAGCCTGACCGAAAATGACTGGCTGATGAGTATCCGCAGCAGGATCGGCATCCCCGGTGGGACCTGTGAGTTCGATCTGCCAGCCTACTTTGACTGGCAACACCACCCCTCACAGGAACGACAGGCGGATTTGCAGTCCTGGGCAGCCGCGCTAGCCCCTTTGGCAGAGGCCATCGTGCTGTTGCTCAAGATGTTGCGCGAATCCGGATCACCCCAGAAGGTGGTCGCCCCGGGAGGACAGTTCCAGCAGACGCTCCCACAGGGTCGGACATTTCAACTGCTGCGACTGCGTATGGACTTGTCCCACGGCTGGATCCCGGAAATCAGCGGCAACCGCCTGATCGTGTCTGTGCGATTGTTGTCGCTCGGTGCAGATCAGCGCTTGCACCCGATCCAGACCGACGGAAGTTTCGAGTTGACACTGTGCTCCTGAAGCATCGGTCGACATGAGTTCCAACGAGGATGATCGCGGCCCAGACGCCGCACCACTCAGAACCGTGCGCTGCCCTGCCTGCGGCGGACCCAGTGTGTACGGTCCTTCGAATCCCTATCGGCCCTTCTGCCGCGATCGGTGCAAGCATCTTGACCTTGGCGCATGGGCCTCTGAGAGGTTTGCAATGCCCCAGGAATCGCCGGAGGATTTGCCTTTGATGGGCAGTCCTGACGGTCAGCGGCTCGCTGACTGATCAACGAGAGGCCGCGGCCGCTTCTTCGGCCAACCAAGCCAGCACCGGCACGGTTCCGGGAAGGACCGGATGGCAACGCACCGGTAGGGATTCCCAGGAAAAGGTCTGGCCTTCATGCATGCGAAGCGAGCCTGCCCACTCATACACCTTGCAGAAATGCAGGCGCACCAAGGCGTGGGGATAGTCGACGGTCGAGGCTCGCCAGGGTTGTACCTTGCCGATGACCACGCCGATCTCTTCCTGGAGTTCGCGGCGCAGGGCCTGCTCGACGTCTTCCCCTGACTCCAGTTTGCCTCCCGGGAACTCCCAGTAGCCCTCATAGACCTTTCCGGGTGGTCTCGTGGTCAACAGGTATCGTCCGGCCGAATCGATCAGGACACCGACCGCCACATCCACCAATGGCCGCACGGTGGCGTCCTGTTGCCCTCCGCCATCCACCACCAGTACGGGGTCTGTCATGGGCAGGCTCCTCCTCAGGCTACCTTGCCATGGGAACCCGCATAGTCCCTGGCAAACTGATAGGCGACGCGACCGCTCCGTGAGCCACGCTCCAGCGCCCACACCAGTGCCTGCGGCCTGGCCGCCTCGGCGTCCGCTGCAGACACCCCAAACGACGCAAGCCATTGCACGACGATGCTCAGGTACTCATCCTGGCTGAAGGGATAGAAACTCACCCACAACCCGAACCGCTCGGACAGCGAAATCTTTTCCTCCACACCTCGCCGGGATGGACTTCGCCATCGGTCGTGTGCGTGTAGGACAGGTTCTCCTTCATGTACTCGGGCAGGAGATGACGGCGGTTGCTGGTGGCATAAACCAGCACATTCTGTCCGGCCGCCGACACCGATCCGTCCAGAATCGACTTCAGCGCCTTGTAGCCGGCTTCCCCGTCCTCGAAGCTGAGATCGTCGCAGAACACCACGAAGCGCTCGGGCCGACCCGACACCACATCCACAATGTCCGGCAGCTCCACCAGATCCGCCTTGTCCACCTCGATCAGGCGCAGCCCCTGTGGCGCGAACTCATTGAGGCAGGCCTTGACCAGCGATGATTTGCCGGTACCGCGGGCGCCGGTCAGCAACACGTTATTGGCAGGGAGTCCTTGGACAAACTGGCGGGTGTTGCGCTCGATCCGCTCTTTCTGCCCATCAATCTCCTGCAAATCCGCCAGGCGCATCTGAGCCACATGTCGAACCGGCTCCAGCACGCCATGTCCGCTGCTGCGCTTGCGATAGCGAAAGGCGATCGATGCACTCCAGTCCGGTGCACCCAGCGGCTGTGGCAGCACCGCTTCGATTCGAGCCATCAGCTGCTCCGCACGATCGAGCAGATGCTCAAACTTTTCGTTCATGGCAGGAGGTCAGGAGCGGTAGTCGGCGTTGATGGTGACGTAGTCGTGACTGAAGTCGCAAGTCCAGACCGTTTCAGCGGCCGTGCCGCGCCCCAGCCCGACGCGCACCAGAATCTCGGCATCCTTCATCACGCGCTGACCGTCCGCCTCCCTGTAATCCGGATGGCGCCCGCCAGAACGGACCACATGCACATCCCCCAGATGCAAGTCGATCTTGCCCACATCGAGATCATCGATACCGGCGTAGCCCACAGCGGCCAGAATCCGGCCCAGATTGGGATCGCTGGCAAAGAACGCCGTCTTCACCAAGGGCGAATGCGCCACCGCGTAGGCGGCCTTCAGACATTCGTCCGACGTGCGTCCACCCTCGACCCTGACGGTGATGAACTTGGTGGCGCCTTCACCGTCGCGGACAATGGCGTGCGCTAGGAACTGTGCCACCTGAGTCATCGCAGCAAGCAGCGAAGCCGCATCGGGCGAATCCAGGTTGTCCACCGGGGAGTTGCCGGCCTGCCCCGTGGCCATGACCACGAAGGAATCGTTGGTGGACGTGTCGCCATCCACCGTCACCCGGTTGAACGACACATCGGCCAAGCGCAGCGCCAGTGCATTCATCACCGAAGCCGACATTACCGCGTCGGTGGCCATGAATCCGAGCATCGTGGCCATATTCGGCCGGATCATGCCGGCGCCCTTGGCGATGCCGCTGACCGTGACGGTCTTGCCACCGACCGTGGCCTGGCAACTCATCGCCTTGGGCAGCGTATCGGTGGTCATGATGCCCTCAGCCGCCTTGAGCCACTGGGCTCCGGTGGCGGCCTCCGGTGTGGCCGCATCGGCCATCGCGGCAGGCAAGCCGGCCAGCAGTCGCTCCATGGGCATCGGCTCCATGATCACCCCGGTGGAGAACGGCAGCACCTGCTCATGGGGAACACCCAGGGCGCGCGCCACGGCAGACGCCGTCTGACGGGCATCCATCAGGCCAGGTTCACCCGTGCCGGCGTTGGCGTTGCCGGTGTTGATCACCATGGCCCGAACCCCTTGCCCGGCGGCCAGGTGGTCACGGCAGACCTGCACCGGGGCGGCGGCATACCGATTGCGTGTGAACACGGCGCCGACGGTTGTGCCTTCATCGAGGAGGAACACCGTCAGGTCCTTCCGATTGGCCTTTCGGATACCGGCTTCGGCCACACCGATGCGGACCCCGGGGACGGCCAGCAATCGCAAAGGGTCAGGTCTTTCGAGCAGGACGGGCATGTGTTCCTCTTGGGTTTCTGGGTATGGTGATCAGCGCGGCCGCAATCTCAGGTCAACTGTCCGTGGCAATGCTTGTACTTCTTGCCGCTGCCGCAAGGACAAGGATCATTGCGCCCCACGCGAGGGACGGCTGCAGCGACCGTGCTGGCGTCCGTGACGCTCTCGGGCTCACCCGTTTCTGTCGGCGCCGTGTAGGTGACATTGGCCAATTGCTCCGCTTTGGCCTCCAGCTCCTGCGCAGCCTCGGTCACCTGCTCGGGCGACTGGATGCGCACGTTCATCAGGATGCGGGTGACGTCGTTGCGAACAGTGTCAAGCAACTGACCGAACAGCACAAACGCTTCGCGCTTGTATTCCTGCTTGGGCTGCTTCTGGGCATAGCCACGCAGGTGGATGCCCTGGCGCAGGTAGTCCAGCGCGGCGATGTGCTCGCGCCATTGGCTGTCGAGTGTCTGAAGCAGGACCACCCGCTCGAACTGCGTGAAGTTCTCCTCGCCAACCTGTGCCACCTTGGCTTCAAAAGCCTCACGTGCGGCACTCACCACTTTCTCAATGATGTCATCGACCTCGACACTGTCGGCGCTGGCGACCCAGGCCGCGACAGGCAGATCGACAGACCAGTCGTCCTTGAGGGCACGCTCCAGACCTGGCAGATCCCACTGCTCCTCGACACTGCCGGGCGGCACGAACTGATGGACCAGATCGGCAAAACAGCCGTCACGCAGATCACCGATCTGGGCCCGCAGGGACGCAGCATCGAGGATGTCGTTGCGCTGCTGGTAGATCACCTTGCGCTGGTCATTGGCGACATCGTCGTATTCAAGCAGCTGCTTGCGGATATCGAAATTGCGCGCCTCCACCTTGCGCTGCGCACTCTCGATGCTGCGGGTCACCATTCCCGCTTCAATGGCCTCACCCTCGGGCATCTTCAGGCGATCCATGATCGCGCGCACCCGGTCGCCCGCGAAAATCCGCATCAGGGAGTCGTCCAGGCTCAGGTAGAAGCGCGATGAGCCTGGATCGCCCTGGCGACCCGAGCGGCCGCGCAACTGGTTGTCGATGCGACGGGATTCGTGGCGCTCCGTGGCGATGATGCGCAGTCCTCCCAAGGCTTTGACCTTGTCGTGGTCAGCCTGCCACTGCTGCCGTACGGCCTGGATTCGCTGGGCCTTCTGCTCCTCGCCCAGGGAGGCATCGGCCTCGATGGCCGAGACCATCTTCTCCAGATTTCCCCCCAGAACAATATCGGTTCCGCGACCCGCCATGTTGGTGGCGATCGTGATCGCTCCCGGGCGCCCGGCCTGGACGATGATGTCGGCTTCCCTGGCATGCTGCTTGGCGTTGAGCACCTCGTGAGGCAGCTTCTCGGCGGTCAGCAGTTGGGAAATGATCTCGGAGTTCTCGATCGACGACGTACCCACCAGCACCGGCTGGCCACGCTCATGACATTCGCGGATGTCGGCAATGGCCGCGACGTACTTTTCCTTGGTGGTCTTGTAGACGCGGTCGAGCTCGTCCTTGCGCTGGCTCGGTCGATTGGGCGGAATGACCACCGTCTCCAGACCGTAGATTTCCTGGAACTCGTAGGCTTCGGTGTCGGCCGTGCCCGTCATGCCGGACAGCTTGGTGTACAGGCGGAAGTAGTTCTGGAAGGTGATGGATGCCAGCGTCTGGTTCTCTGGCTGGATCGCCACGCCCTCCTTGGCTTCCACCGCCTGGTGAAGACCATCGCTCCAGCGACGTCCCGACATCAGGCGGCCGGTGAACTCATCAACGATCACGATCTCACCGTCCTGAACCACGTAGTGCTGGTCACGGTGATAGAGGTGGTGAGCCTTCAGGGAAGTCACCAGGTTGTGGAGAAGGGCGATGTTCGACGGGTCGTACAGTGAGGCGCCTTCGGGCAGCAGGCCGGCCCGGGACAGCAAGCGTTCGGCGTTCTCATGCCCTTGCTCGGTCATGTGAATGGAATGCGCCTTTTCGTCGACGGTGAAGTCCCCCGGCTTGATCACCCCCTCACCGGTGCGGGGGTCGGCTTCTCCTTCCTGACGCACCAGATGGGGCACCAGTTGTTTGATGGCCAGGTACACCGGCGTCTGATCTTCGGCCTGACCGCTGATGATCAGCGGGGTACGCGCCTCATCGATCAGGATGGAGTCCACCTCGTCAACGATGGCGTAGTGAAGCGGCCGCTGGACGCGATCCGAGGCTTCGTACACCATGTTGTCACGCAGATAGTCGAAGCCGTACTCGTTGTTCGTGCCGTAGGTGATGTCGGCTCGGTAGGCTGCCTGCTTTTCCTCGCGCGCCATCTGCGCAAGATTGATACCCACCGACAGACCGAGGAAGTTGTAGAGACGGCCCATCCACTGGGCATCGCGTGTCGCGAGGTAGTCGTTCACCGTCACCACGTGGACACCCCGACCGGCCAGCGCGTTCAGGTACACCGGCAAGGTGGCGGTCAGTGTCTTGCCTTCGCCGGTGCGCATTTCGGCCACCTTGCCACTGTGCAGGGCAATGCCGCCGATGAGCTGCACATCGAAGTGGCGCATCTTCATGACACGCTTGCTGGCCTCGCGCACGACGGCGAACGCCTCAGGCAACAAGGCATCCAGGGATTCCCCCTGAGTCAGCCGCTGCCTGAATCGCTCGGTCTGCGCCCGAAGCTCATCATCGGAGAGCTTCTCAAACTGGGGTTCGAGGCCATTGATACGGTCAACCGTCTTGCGGTAGGTCTTGAGCAAACGGTCGTTGCGGCTACCAAAAATTTTGGTGAGGAAGTTCGTGGCCATATGGGGAGCGGTCACTGCACCATCAACATGCTGGGCGCAGGATCCACATCGGAATAGAGGAATCGGACAGGGGATAGGTCAACGCTCCACATCCGCCCGCAGACGGGCGGAATGCGGGCGCCACCCCGGAAGGTTGCCGGCCATTTTACAGATGGCCAGCAGCGGCGCTGTCAGCGGACGGGAGGCGCCTGGCGTCCCGGCAGAAGGCCAGCGAGGCTCTCGCCGGCACTCAGGAACCGGCGGGGATCCTGCGGCACACCGGAGACGAGCACCTCAAAGTGAAGGTGAGGCCCAGTCGAACGACCCGTGCTGCCCACATCGGCGATGTGCTGGCCGCGCTTGACGAGATCGCCTTTTTTGGTCAGCACACGCGAGGCGTGGGCATAACGGGTGATCAGATCGTTGCCGTGATCGATCTCGACCATGTTTCCGTAGGCAGGGTGGTATTCCTGAACCACCACCACGCCGCCGGCGGCCGCCAGGATCGGCGTGCCCGTGTCGGCGGGGAAGTCCAGGCCCGTGTGCAATGCGGCCCGACCGGTAATGGGATCGATGCGGAAACCAAACGGCGAACCGACGTTCCCATTGGTCACCGGCTCCTGCGTGGGGACCATGCTGCGCTGGATCTTCTGGTCGAACAGGCGAGATTCGACCGCCGTCAACCAGTCGATGCTGGTGCCTGCCGTCGACTCGAGATTGGCCATGGCCAACTGGAACTCTTCCGGCGTCAGCGGTTTGGATCCGATCAACGCTCCGCCTGAGGCAGGTGGTGTACGGAACTCAGCCGGATCGAATCCCGCCAAGCCCGCCACACGCTCGCCAAGCGACTCGATCTGGACCATGCGTGCCTGCATCTCACCCAGCTTGCGGGCCATCGCATCCAGGTTGTCGCGCATGTACAGCTTGTTGGCGTCGAGCTCTCCCTGAGTGACCAGCCTGGCCATGGAGCTGAAACCAGGCCAGCCCTGACGCACACCCTCCAGAAACACCCAGTGGTAAGTAGCGACAGCCCCCAGCATCAACAGCCCTGAGCCCGCCAGCGCCATCAGAATCAGCTTGAATCCGTTGAGATGCAAGGCGCGGCTGCGCGCCAGCCAAGCGTCCGTGATAATGATGTGCACGCCTTACATCCTTCCTTGCACCCGCAGGCTCACCTGCAATGTATCAGCCCATGAGTCCCGTTGTCCGTCGCCAGACGCTGTGGTCCCTGAAGCAGGCCGCCGAAGAGGCTCCCTCGCTGGCCGCTCTACAGGCGCGCATTCGCGCCTCTGCTGCGTGCCTTGAAGCTGTCAACCCCCTCATCCCGATCCCGCTGCGGGGACTCGTGCAATCGGGCCCGCTTGAAAACGGAGAATGGTGCCTGCTGGTCAAATCGTCCGCGGCGGCCACCAAACTGCGGCAACTGCTCCCGACGATGGTCAAGGAGCTCACCCGCAAAGGGCACGAGGTTACCGGCATTCGGATCAAGATCCAAGCCCTCGGACGATGAGCGGTGAAACGACCTGCGGTGCGGTCGTTTCATCAAAGGTGGTGCCGCTTGTCTGACTCGAACAGACGACCTATCGCTTACAAGGCGAGTGCTCTACCAACTGAGCTAAAGCGGCAACGGCTGAATTCTACTTGACGCGCTTGAGGGCAGGTCGTGGGCCCTTCGGACCTTGCGGGCCACCACCCTCGCCATCCGCTGCCTGACCTGGGGCTGCGGAGTCGTCGGTCGACACCGCTCGCAAGGCGGGTCCGGCATGACGCTCAGCATCTGCCTGGGGTGCATCTGAAGCATCGGCAACCGGAACCTGAGGCGCAGGAAAGGCCATGCCCTGCCCGTTCTCCCGCGCGTAGATGGCCACCACATGACTCACGGGCACCAGGATCTCTCGCGCCACCCCGCCGAAACGCGCCTTGAACTCGATCCAGTCGTTGCCCAACTTCAGGCCGCTGGTGGCATCCAGACTGACGTTCAGGACGATTTCGCCGTTGTTCACGTACTCGGAAGGCACCTGCACCGAGCGGTCGACGTGCACCGCCATGTACGGTGAAAAACCGTTGTCCGTGCACCACTCGTGCATGGCACGAATGAGATACGGGCGGGTGGAGGGCAGGTCTCGGTCTTGGGGATTCATTCGAAGAACCATCTGGCCGCCACGACAGGCAAGTCATGGCGGCAAGCCGGGATCATTTGCGCATGACCTTCTCGGACGGCGTCAGCGCTTCAATGTAGGCGGGGCGAGAGAAGATGCGCTCAGCGTACTTGAGCAACGGGGCAGCGTTCTTGCTGAGCTCGATGCCGTAGAAGTCCAGGCGCCACAGCAGGGGAGCAATGGCGACATCCAGCATGGAGAAGTTGTCCCCCAGCATGAACTTGTTCTTGAGGAACACAGGGGCCAGCTGGGTCAGGCGGTCGCGGATGTGCGATCGCGCCTTCTCCAGTGCTTTCTCATTGGCCTTCGATGCGCGGTTCTCGAGCACCGACACATGGGTGAACAGTTCCTTCTCGAAGTTCAGCAGGAACAGCCGCACACGGGCACGGTCCACCGGATCACCAGGCATGAGTTGCGGGTGAGGGAACCGCTCGTCAATGTACTCGTTGATGATGTTGGACTCGTACAGGATCAGGTCGCGCTCGACCAGGATGGGAACCTGCCCGTACGGGTTCATCACACTGATGTCTTCCGGCTTGTTGTACAGGTCGACGTCACGGATCTCGAAATCCATGCCTTTCTCGAACAGCACGAACCGGCAACGGTGGGAATAGGGGCAGGTCGTGCCCGAGTACAGGACCATCATGAGGGGAGCTCCTTAATGCAAAAACAGTGGAGGACCTGAACGCACGACGGCGAGGTCCTGCCACTGCACAGGTCGGCGGTCACAGGAACGCGCCGACGGGTATGGACTTACTTGACGTCTTTCCAGTAAGAGGCGTTCAGACGCCAGGCAACCACGGTAAATGCCGCAAGGAACAGCATCACCC
>Ga0256359_1000116_pt1 | contig 9657 bp, 5 predicted proteins | sample MistaT_21_FD_183677 | JGI IMG/M metagenome (GOLD analysis project Ga0256359, IMG submission 183677) | Metatranscriptome of freshwater microbial communities from Mississippi River, Louisiana, United States - Miss_Miss_RepA_8d (Metagenome... | ecosystem: Environmental > Aquatic > Freshwater > River ... | reverse complement strand
TTCCAAACGGTAAATCAACAACTACCAACGCACGGTCAACGGCACGAATTACACTTGACGCATGATAAATCATATGATCCAATGTAATGGGCAAAGTTGTTTCATGGCCTGCCATTACATTACTCGCACTATCACCTACTAAAATCACATCTATTCCCGATTGATCAATTATTTTAGCCATCGTATAATCGTAGGCAGTTAACATGGCTATTTTTTCGCCACGCTTTTTCATTTCAGTTAAAACATGGGTGGTAATTTTTTTAGGCTTTTTAGTTGTTGGCATTTTAGTAATTAAAGCTTCTTACGCTGTATATATAACAGCCTGCCCTTTGTTTATAATAGTTTATAGAGTGTTTAAACAAGGCTTAGTATTGTGAGAATCCCTGACGCTCACTAATACGGTGTTCAATAAGTAATCCCACACATGCAGAATTAGCACTTTTAGAATCTGATTTTTCTGCAGCACCTTTTGGAACTGTAACTTCAATTAATAACTGACGGGTGCTTGCACTTTGAAACTCAAACACTTGTACACCTTCCGATTTAAGATTATCAAATAATAACTCATTGGTTCTTACATCAAAAATTTTGTAATTTACTTTATCTCCTATAACTGTTTCGCAACATACAGAAATTCTATAGTCCATTCCTTTATAAATAACGCAACGTAACTTTGAAACATCTCCCTGCTTAAATAAACCGCTTTTACTTTGGGCATTGTACTGCCATTCTTTACCGGTAGTTTTAGTATTTACCTTACAATGTTTTTTGTGAAAATCTGTACATGCACTGGATTGGGCATTAATATTAAACGACAAAATTAGTAGTGTAAAAAAAATTGCGATTTTCATATATCCATTAATTAATGTGGGTGTATTTATTACGTAAGGAGCTAATTTCAGCTGCAATTTCTTTAAAATTAGTTGCAGTAATAACTAATTGTTTTTGCTGCGTACCGCCTAAAACGGTAGTTCCTGAAGAGGACTTAACTGAAGGAATTTCTTTTTCTTCAATTTTTTGAAAAATTTTGTAAAGGTTCTCAAGATCTGTTCGTGTATTGTCAACCATACTATTACCTGTATGCTTTTTCATATAGTCTATTATATTTTCTAAAGCATACTTTTGATCGGCAATGCGTTCGGAGGCTGGGCTCTGGGCTTTAAAATTTACCAAATTACAAGCAATGTGCATGCTTTCAATCCAACCGCCAGCCATAATTAGGGCAATTGTAGGTCCTTGTTTAGAATTTTCTAAAGCAGAAAAAGATGTAAAATAAATATCATCTGTAATAACTGAAAGCGAATCGGATTTAGATACATTAGATTCAAGACGTTTTAACTGGTCGTTAGAAATGGCTGAAGACAAACCCATTTGATCGCCTAATTGTTTTACTGTTTTAAAATACTTTAAAGTTTCAGAGCCAATTTCAAAAACACTGCAATAGCTTAAATCACAACTGTATATGCCAAAATTTAATGCCTTTTGAGAAGCTTCATTATATGCATTTAAATTAGCAGTTGGATTTAAAAAACTGGTGTTTTTATTGGTTTTACCTCCTAAAATTTTTATAAACTGTAACATTTCACCCGGTGAAGGCACCTGTATGTCGGGACCCTGAGTGCTTGGAGTGCTTTCTGTTACAGTTGTTTCAGTGCCGCTGGCTTCCATTAAAGCCTCATCATTTGAGGCGCCTCCGCAAGACTGAAGACTCATAAGTGCAGTAAATACTGCACAAAACATAAAACTAATTTTTATTTTTTTTATAGTTTTCATATTTTTTAATTACTGTTTTATAAGATTGGAAACCAGTTTTGCAGCTTCATGAAATTCAACTGCTGAATATACTTTAAGGCCAGAGTCGTCAATTAGTTTTTTGGCTAAATCGGCATTAGTGCCCTGCAGTCTTACAATTATTGGAACCTGAATATTTCCCATATTTTTATAAGCATCCACAACGCCTTGTGCAACCCGGTCACAACGAACTATGCCACCAAAAATATTTACTAATATGGCTTTAACATTTGTGTCTTTGAGGATGATTCGAAACGCCTTTTCAACCCGTTCAGCATTTGCTGTTCCGCCAACATCTAAAAAATTAGCAGGCTCACCGCCACTCAGTTTAATCAAATCCATTGTGGCCATAGCTAATCCGGCACCATTAACCATACAGCCTACATTACCTTCTAATTTTACATAATTAAGCTCGGCATTTTTGGCCTCAACATCTGTGGGATCTTCTTCCGTAATATCCCTTAATGCTGCGAAATTAGGATGACGGTACAATGCATTATCATCAAATGAAACTTTACTGTCTACTGCAATTATTCGGTCATCACTTGTTTTTAATACCGGATTAATTTCAAATAGCGCGGCATCAATTTCAGAATATGCCGTATATAAGGCGGTAACAAACTGAACCATTTGTTTAAAAGCATTGCCGCTTAAGCCCAAATTAAATGCAATTTTACGTGCCTGAAAAGCTTGCAGGCCAATAGCTGGATGTATGGGTTCTCTCCATATTTTATCTGGAGTTGTTTCAGCAACATGCTCAATGTCCATGCCACCTTCTGTACTGTATACAATTGTATTACAGCCTTTAGCACGATCAAGCAAAACACTCATATAAAATTCCTGATGCTTTGAAGGACCGGGATAATAAACATCCTGCGCAATTAAAACCTTATTTACTTTTTTTCCCTTAGGCCCCGTTTGAGGAGTAATCAATTGCATGCCTAAAATTTGTGAAGCCCGCTCTTTTACTTCAGCAGTATTTTTTTGCCAATTTAACTCCACCCCCTTTACCTCTGCCCCCGGCATGAATTTGCGCTTTAACCACTACCCAATCGCTATTGTATTGCGATTTCATTACTTGTGCAGCTTCAACAGCTTGCTCAACCGTTTCAGCTAAAATGCCTTCTTGAATGGAAACCCCAAAAGATTTTAAAATTGCCTTTCCTTGATACTCGTGTATATTCATGTTGCGCGTTAATTACTCTTTTCGAACCAAGCTAATGGTACCTTTTTGTTGAGGTATAGCTACATTGTCTATACCCTTTAAATCTAATACATACATGTAAACACCGGCAGGTAAGGCTTTGGCATTGCCTTCTGTACCGTTCCAAAAAATATTGGCATTTCCATTGTCATCATGGCTTTCTGCTTTATATACTACATTACCAACACGATCGTAAATTACAGCATTTACATGTGTTATACCCGAAACGTTGGTTAGGTAATATACATCGTTTATACCATCATTATCCGGCGTAAAAATATTAGGAATTGAATAACTCACAGCTGATTCAATTGTAATAATAACTGTTGACGAGGCTAAACATTTTCCGCGTCCAGAATACGCAACTACGGTGTAAACTCCCGGCGCTGAATATGTTACCGCAGGAGATTGCAGTACATCTGTTGTGGTGGGCACTCCACCTGATGCTGTACCACTAACTACACCCGTAATGAGCGTTGTGTTTGATCCAATGCCAAACTGCCATTTAGTAGTTATGCTCGATGTAATTAAACCGGCTGCTGCATTATTTTTAAAAGTAATGGTTTTAGGTGCAAAATCTTTTATTGTAGAAGGTGTAAATCCGGCCGACATGGTACCGTTACGCACTGTAAAAACTTTTGAAGGTGCCAAGCATCCGGTTACTGCATTTTCAACTGTTAGTGTGAAGTCACCCGTTGAAGTTATTGTAGGGTTTAATGCCGAGAAGCTACTCATTAATCCTCCTGTTGGTGCAGTCCATGTGTAAGAACCGGCGCCGGAAACACTGGCTACAGTTGGTGTTACTACCACTCCGTTTTCACCACATTCAATATTAAAGGCTGTTACCGATGCTATAATGGTGGGGTAAATGCTTCCATCTCCCACAGAAAGTGTGGTGTATGACACACAGCCATTATTTAAATCTTTAGCCATTAAGGTGTAATCTCCAACCGTATATGCCGAATAGGTTGAACTTGAACCCAATGAAGGTTGAGGAGTTGGTCCGGTCCAAACATGGCCTTCTACAGGTTGTGAAATTGTAAAAATAGAGTTTGGAGGAATATTTGTTGTACTTTGATTGGTAAGAGTAATTGTAGGGTTTTTACAAGTAAGACTGTTTACACCAATGGCAGATATCAATGCATTAGGCGGATATATATTTTGATATATTGCCAGTGTAGTGGTTGACTTGCATAAACTGCTATTATCGGTAAGCGTTAATGTATAGATTTTAAGTGGCGATAACGAGGGTGCCAATGTGGTATTATTACTAACTAGTAAAGTATGTGTCGCCACGTTTACAGGATTTCCTGAATTTCCAAGATAGGTCCATGCATTTAAAATATTTGGAGTTTCTGATAAATAATCCAAAATGGTTGAAGTAGAATCGCAGGTTAATATTTTTCGAGGAACAATTACAGAATCTATGCTGGGCGCAATGGTATTTAACAGTACTGCAAATGTAACTCGTGAGTCGCAATTTGAACCATTGTCACGTACTACTGCCATCCACATGCCCGGAATATTAATGGTTTGTGTTATGCCGGTAGCATTAAGCGGTCCATTGGGCAATACGGTATTGCCTCCAGGTGCAATCCATGTATAAGACAATGGTGCACCCGGCGTGGGGTTTGATTGAGCATTTAAAATATTTATGGTAGTAACACTTTTAGTTGAACAACCTAAAGTAAAATTTGAATTGCTTTGCAAGGTATATGTGGGCAAATTAGCACCATTAAATCCTACTGTAAACGTTTTTGTAGTAGAACACCCATTGGCATTATTAAATAAAATATAAGTATATGTAGATGTTGCGTTTATACCAGAGGGTGGTACAAAGGGCACTACATTTAAATTAGAATTAAAAGGCGTTCCGCCCCCCGGTGGAATTACAGAATGTGTAATGTTTACACTGGGATTTATTGCCGTTAAAGTAACCTGCTGCAATGATACCGAACAGGTTACATTTTGAAAGGTTGGAGAGAGGGCAGATTGCGGGGCTGTGGTATTTATCCCTACTGAAATGGTTTTAGTAAGCGTACAGCTACCTGAGCCCTGAGCCGTAATAGTGAGTGTGCCCACATTAGAATAGGTTAGCGCTACGGCTGTGCCCACAAATGGAGCTAAACTAAGCGATTGCCAGGTATACGAATTACTTGCCGCTCCAGCAACAGCAATTGTAGGATTAGGCTGTGCGCAAGTTAAAGATACAGTGGTTAAGTTCGGTACTATTGAAAACGTTACAGGTGAAGATGCATTGTTTATGGTAAATTGATATGCTGCTGAACAAGAACCGGCTGCCACTACAACATCATAGGTGCCAGGGGCAATGCCCCCAGTAAAAGAAAGTGCCGGATTATTTATACATTGAGTGCCAGTTGGTACACCCGCGTACATAGAATAAGTTTGTGCAACACATTGTCCAAGCCATGTTAAAGAGTATTGGGGGATTGGGTTAGTATTGGGGTAAAAATTAACTCCAAAAGCTACGCCGTTAGTGGGACTTCCTGTACAGCCCAATTGAACAATAGTTGGTGTGGCAATACTGGGCTGGGGATTAACTGTTATTGTACGTATTGACACCTGTACTGTGGAGGTATTGCTTGCCGTACCCGCAGTGAGTATGGTATAAGTTGTTGTTATGGTGGGTGAAACTATAAATGAGGTAAGCGTACCTGAAATCGTTGCTCCTCCTGGGTTTAAGGTGTGGCCTGTTATATTGGTAAGTGTAGAGGTTGGGGTTATAGCAATTGTATTTCCTGCACAAATACTTTGTGCCTGAATTTTAAACCCTGTTAAAATAATAAGCGTTAAGATTATTTTTTTCATAGTTCTGTAATAAATACCGCCCCATTTGGGGCGGTTTAAATTTAATAAATAAGTTTGAGATTAGCGGGTCAAAGTAATTGTTCCTTTAATATCGGTATCTGACTTGCCATCTGCTTTAGTTGCCTGTAATATATAAAAATAGGTTCCGGCTGGAAGTTCTGTACCGGAAGGTGTTTTTCCATCCCATATAATCTCCTTATCATTTCCAATTTCCGATTTGTTTTGATAAACAATATTACCTGTTCGGTCAAAAATAACGATTTTGAGACTTTTCATATTTAACGAACGTATGAAAAACACATCGTTTACACCATCATTATTGGGCGTAAAAATATTAGGCACAGTATAGGAAGATGCAGCGTCTACAACTATTATTTTTTGCGTACTGGCCAAACATGAACCTTTACTGGAATATACAGTTATAGTATATGTACCAGGAGAATTATAGGTGGTACTAGTACTGGAATTATAACTAAATGTGGCACTACTACCATTACCGTAGTTTATAATTGAGGCGATTTTAGAAGTGTCGCCAGCTCCTGTTGAAGCCAGGTTTTTGATGTCTATTGTTAGTGGTGCAGTACCTTTTAAGGTGTTTACTGTTAAACTCGCAGTCATATTATTATTAGTTGTTACGTCCCCTTCGGCATTAATAATACATCCTGAAGTTAAATTTTCAATTAGCACGGGGTAGGTTCCAGGCAAATTGGTAATTAAAAACGGTTTTCCGTTTAAGGTTGAAGTTTCTGCACCAGACACCGGCGTCCATGTATATGAAAGCGGATCTGTAGTAGCACTGGTAACTACCAACGAAATAGTGGCATCTTTTCCACAATCTAAAACAGCTTTTACATCCGTTGATTCAAATTGCGGGAAAATAAAGCCATCCTTTATTTCAATTACACCATCCGCCACACAGCCATTATTTAAATCCTTTGCTGTTATTGTATAGGTGCCTGGATATTGGGCGGTATACGTAGTACTTGCTCCAAGTGAATTGGAAGGCGGTGGGCCCATCCAAACATAACCAATTACAGGCAAGGTTGGCGGCAGCAAGGGCGGTGTATTTGCTGGTATTTTAGTTTTGCTATTATTGGTAAGTACCAACGTGGGATTTTTACAAGACAAGGTATTAAAGGGACTCACAATACTGGCTGAAGGGGTAAATATATTTTGGTAAATATTTAAAGTACGTGTGGTAATACACAAATTACTGTTGTCTTTTAAAGCTATAGTATATGTGTTTATTAAAATTGTGTTAGGCTTTGTAAAATCAGCACTTACCGTTATGGAATTGCTTTGGAGCACATTGGTTTGATAACTCCACTCTGATGTGATATTAGGTGTTATACTGATGGCCTTGATGTCAACAGAAGGGGTGTCACATGTTAAAATAATACGCGGTACTAAAAGCGTATCCAAACTAGGTCCGAATTTATTGTCAATTACAGTAAAGGGAAGCTTGGTTGTACAACCTCCTACATTAGCACGCACAACGGCTGTCCAGGTGCCTGCTGCATTAACGGTAAACTGATTGTTTGGAGATAAATTTCCTGCAGGTAATACAGATGAAGTTGGGGGACCCTGAATGGTATAGGTTACAGGGCCGCCACCCGCATTTCCATTAACTAATTGAATGGTAGCAACGCTTTTAGTTGAACAACCCAATGTAAAATTTTGAGGACTGACTAAACCAAAAGTTGGAAAAATATCATTTGAACTAACTGTAAATTGTTTAGTAGTTGTACAACCATTATTTCCATTTACAGAAACTAATGTATACACACCTGGAGAGCCTGGAGGATAAGTGCTTGGCAGGGTTTGACTCACAAAACTTCCACCCAAAGGTGTTAAGATTATATTGGATACATTGGTATTAAGATTAGATACATTAACAGTTATATTACTAACTGCCGTATTAGAACAGGTAATGTTTTGAAAGGTGGGTGTTAAAGCCACATTTGGGGTAGTTGTATTTGAAACAACAACCAAAGTACGCGTAGCCGGACAAAGTGTATTTGGATCCATTCCGGTAATAATATACGTTCCGGGTAATGTAATTTGAGCATTTTGGGTAAAGAAATTTGCTGCCCCAGACTGCCAAGTAAATGATAATGCTCCGTTATTGTAATTATAATTAGTTGATGCTAAAGCGTCAAGTGTTGGACTGTTACAGGTTAAGCTTGCCGTTTGAAGTAAAGCACTTGTGATATTGTTAACAATATTAAATGTAGGTGTAGGCGGTGCGGCATTAATGCCAACCGTAGCGCTTACTTTACAACCTAAAGGATCTTGCGCAGAAACTACCACATAATTTGTGGTATTGGGTGCAGCAGGAATGGTATATGTGCCGTTTAAAATCCCCTGGGCCGTTGTTGTGGCATTTGCTGCTGGCAACCAGGTAACGTTTGAGGGCGTAGATGCGGATCCCGCAGGTGTGACTGAAACCACAGCTTTTGTTGAATTACAAGTGGCCTGCTGCACAGAAGCATATAATAATGGAGCTGGTGTAATAGTACTTGCTACAACACGCGTAATAGGCACGCAAGCACCGGGAGGTGACATTATGAGTGTATAATTAGCAGAAATATTTGAAACAAAACACTGATTTGTGTAGGAAGGTACCTGATAAGACTGTGGTACATTTGGACCTGCCCAAGAATATGGACCAAGGCCCGGCTGCGCACAGATTGTGGCGCCTGCAGCACCACAAGTAGGAACCGTAACCGTGCCTGATCCTGCAGCATAAGGACTTCCATTGCCATAAATGGTCATTGGACCACACTGTGCATCAAAGTACACATATCCAAAATGACCACCGGCGGTACAATCTGAGGTAGTAATTTCGATTTGTACGGTTTGACCTAAATAGGGAGTTAAATCAAGTGAACTGATTTGCCATTTATTAAATATTAAACCGGATGTTAAAGTAGCCGGATTTCCGCTTTGAGTTTGTAAAAAGTTAATTCCGTTATTGGTGTTTGAACAGGCAGAGCTTAAGGCTGAGGCTGTAAATTGCGGACATGGAATTGCGGTTAAGCTGTTATTTGCTCCCACAGTATATAATGTAATTTTGAAAGCCCCAGCATCACAACAACCGTGCCCGGTGCTGAATACAGAAATAAAAGCAAACTGGAATACAGCATTTGTTGGCGAAACAGAAAAGGTTTTTGTTAATCGTGCCAAAGAATAATTATTTTGGTTGCTGTTTATGCGAATAAACTTACTTCCAAACATACCTTGGGCAATTTGAGGATTTGCGGCATTTGCGGCAGCAGGTGCCGGTGTTGAACCAAATACCGAGTAAATAGGATAAAAACTGCCAATTGTTGGATCAACGGTACCGGTTGGTGCATCAATAAGTTCACACTCCAAGGGAGCATTAGGGCAACAACCAAATTGGTTACATGAATTAGAGCCTGATTGAAGCGTATGTGAACCACCGCTGACAACCCAACCCTGTATTTGATTGGTAGTAGAAATTACGGCTCCTGTAGCAGCTTCAAAATCTTCGTTATCACAACCCGGGGAAACCATCATGCGGGCTTCATGTACATACCCACCTACTCTGTTGGGTTTGGGATTGTTTTTTGTTAAATTGAATTTATCGTTTATAAATTGGCGTTTTAGCTGATACATGCGCACTTTTAATTCTGAACCTAAAAATTGTTCTTGGATGGCATTTAATCGGGCTGCAGTTTCATCAAAACCTTGTAATGAATCTTTATCAAATGCATAATATACAAATGGAGGCGGAACAAAATTTAAATTTTGGGCCTTAAAGGATCCTGTTATGATAAAGAGGCAAACAGAAAATAGTATTAGAGTTCTTG
>Ga0256359_1000109_pt1 | contig 9834 bp, 1 predicted proteins | sample MistaT_21_FD_183677 | JGI IMG/M metagenome (GOLD analysis project Ga0256359, IMG submission 183677) | Metatranscriptome of freshwater microbial communities from Mississippi River, Louisiana, United States - Miss_Miss_RepA_8d (Metagenome... | ecosystem: Environmental > Aquatic > Freshwater > River ... | reverse complement strand
GTTGTAGGGTTCTAGGCCTTGACGCACAATGTCGGACCAGTGGCTCTGTTATGGCGACTATGTGTGTCTAAGCACGCGCGCCGGAAGAGATACGTCCGAAATGAAGTACATTCTGGGCCACTCCTCTCCACTGATGCAACTGCAAAAAGTGCAGCCTTCAAGCTCTGATTTCGCTGCAATTGTTTTAGCCGAGAACCCTGCAACAATTGCGTTTTCCAAGAATTCAACTGTCGACAGCATCGACATGATCACCAATGCGCGCGATTATTGGTTTCAAATTCTTCCTCGGACTGATTACGACATGAGCGCCCAGCTTAGTGCTTTTAAGAAACAGCACACTGAAGCGGTCAAAAAATTGCAGCAGCTGCAGTCTCAAAAGGCTGAGATCCTCAAACAAGATTCAAAGCAGACGCCCGATGCCGACCGTGCTTTATCTACCCGCGACATCGCTCTGAACAGGGGTCTTGATATCGATATGAGCACTAAGCCTCCATCTGATACCGCTGTCAAGATCGGCGACAATTCAGCCGTCGAGATGCAGCCTTTGGGCTCATCTGTTTCGCCAGATGTTGTATCCTCCGCGGAAGTGAGAGTCGCCGTTGGGCAGACATCATCTTCCTCAGCGGTGACAGGTGGCAGTGGCCTTGCTAAGTTTGTTGGTAATATTACCGGTGCTGCTAAGAGACATTCTATCTCTTTCAGCAATAGCGCACAAACAGCGGATATTGATTCCAAAATATCTCAACTTCAGACAGAAATTTCCAATCTTTCAAAGAAGTTAAATGAATACAGCAGCAAGAACGGCAAGACAGCGCAAGAACGTAACGGTAACTTGGAAACGATAAAACGTATGCACGGAGATCCCATTGTTTACGGTGCTGTCATTCAATTATGCCACGTTACATCCAAGCGCCTCTTGACCATCAATAAGACTCAAGATCGACCCGTCGAAATTGCTGCGCTGGGAAGGTCCGGTTCCCTATTCTACATCGAACGTGTGAGCACTGGTGTTGCAGGAGGAGCCGCAAGAATTCCAGCAGATGAGAACATTTCTGTACGCTTAAGGTCTTTCATATCCGATAGTCAATATTTGAGGATGGAGCCTAATATCTCTTTCGTCCCTGGCACCAAGTTTGGTGTTTCTCTCGATGTCGAGCTCGACGGTGTGTTCAATGCCGACGAATGCTTTCAGCTCGGTACTGGTGCTGCATCCAACGATAATAGAATTGATTGGATAATGGAGAGATGCAAGAAAAATTCAAATTCTTCGAGTGTCTCAGAAATCGATGAAGTTGCTGAAGAGGACGGAGTTGACGTCCATGAGGTTTTGTCAGGATGCCAAATCATTCGTTTGTATCACCGTGCTTCCGAAAGTTATCTTGCTGCAGTTGCAACCAAAACAGATCGAGGCAAAGTCTTTTATTGTCACAGGCTAGAAAGCGACCCCTCCCAAGGCATAGGAAAGATAGCAAATACGTACTGGATGGTCATTGATGGCGACGGCGACATGGCAGATTCTGGAGAAGATGTGGATTCTGACAGCCCTGTCATTCTGCAGCACGTCGTGTCAGGCATGGTTCTCGTTGGCATCAGGCATCTACCGGCTACTGAATTATATAAGGCAACAAATGACGAAGCGTACTTGTCTGATGAAGACGATTCCGAGGTCGCCGGAAATGATGAAAACGAACAGCTAGTCATCAAGAAGCGCAACAAATTGGACAAATGGATCCAAACCATCAAGGAATCGGTGAATTCCGTTCTGGATTATTGCTCACAGAAAATTGTGCCAGGATATGACAATCTTGCAAAATTTTGCACTGATGATCAAATCAAAGATTTTTCTACAAGCGAATTTCATTCAACAGGTTCAAAGAGACAAAGCGTAGATGAAATTGTGTCCAAGAGTGTCGAAAATGACATAGCTGAGTACAACGAATACAAAAAATCAAATTGCAATGACACGGATTTCAAAATTTCGAATCTTGATGAATATCAGGAGCACAGTGGTCTCATTTCCGTTGATTTTTGGACGAAGCGCGGTGACAACCTTTTGAAATTTTTGAAAGAAACCTCGGCTTTTTTGACGAAAATTGACGATCTGACCATTGAAAAAATTACCATCAGAGCACTCGAAATTGAGTACGAGTTGCAGTCTTGGTTTCAGATGCCTATTTGCTATCGTGAAAAGCGAGATATTTTCGTTTTTGCTCGTGCCATCGAAGTTGTCGACTATGCACTTGCAACTTATAAAAAAGGCGACTTTGACGACACTGCCAGCCAAATGAGTGGTATGACTTCGCTTACTGCTGGTGGAAAAAGCGCTGCGCATCACAAAGAGCCTCCATCATCTGTAGTATCTGAAAAGCGATCAATGATGGAAACTACAGGCATTGATAGCGTCAGTGTTTCGGGCACTCAGGCAGCAGAAGCGCTATCCCAGACAGTCAAAGACAAGAAAGTCGTTCATCCTCTAGAAACCATGAAAAAGATCATCGAAATGTTTAAACAACGTGACAAGAAAGATAAAGGCACTTCGGGCAACGAAAATACTTGGACTTTTCATGTCATGACGCCCAAACGCATTGCCAACTTTCGCGCAAATTTCGATGATACCGAATTGCAGCAAATGGAAGAAAGAACGACGTCCCGGTTTACTCTCGCATGCCGTTGGAGTTTCAGTACCAGGCACGAAAAATCTCGACGCAAAGAAGAAAAAGTGAAATTGTCGAACAACACTCTTTTTGGCATCGAGGTTGTTGATTGTAAAGACAATATATTTCTGTTTGGCACTGAAGATCTTCGTTCTCGATCCGATTCTAAAGGCAGCAAAGGAGGCAGTGTCATGATTGCGTCAATCGGCCCCGTTCCAGATAAAAAAGGCCTTGAAGCGTTAGCTCAACAACAATTTGAACGCCATCTTCACAACATTGAATTTGTTAGTCCGAAAAATGCGGACCAGATCAGGAACGGTGCCCAAGTCTCGTCCATCATTCGAAATTTTTGCTCTCAACTTACTCAAGCATCTACGGGCACGCCTTTAGAATCAGCTTCCATTGGCAAAATGTCAAAAGAAAAAGACGTCAAGCGCGATCTCACAGATAATGACCTCGACTATTACATTTCTTTTTTGCGTCGCTACCACAGTCGTCTTACGGAGGCTTTTGATGTGGTCTCACGGTCATGTGTTGTTGATGGATTTCAAAAGGGTGTTCAAAGCGATGAAATTGACAGCCAGGGTCAATTGTTTTTTGGTTCGCTTGGCGTGGTTGAGCTGACGTTCAGCGTGATTCAACCTCTCACAGAACAACTTGGATGGCAAATCGATGAAGCCCCCCCATTTTTTACTCATTGGCAAGTTCGACAGCATCATGCTCCAATTTTGCATCAGATTCTATCTGCGATAAGTGGATCCTCCACTGTTTTCCCGAAAAATAGGGCCGATGAGTTTTTCAAGCGTTGGAGACAACGCAAAACCCCCGAAAATCTGCCTTGGGGAGACGCGCAATTGGATGAAGCATCCCGCGAAATGCTGGAAGAGATGGGATTTCCTCCTTTGTTCGAAGGAGGCAAAGAAGTTCCTCGAGTTGCGCACAGTATTTTCAAATTATTTGTCCAGGCGCGTAAACTTGGTCTCAAAGATTGGAGTGAAGTTTGCCCCGAGCTCAAAATTCCTCAAGGAATGCAAGGGGAAGGAAACAGCGCGAGCCCCAAATCTTATTCGGAAGCCATGATGAGGATAAATTTCCCCAAATTAGGAGGTCTCAATTTTTCCAAGAAAGTTCAAGCAGTAGAAAGAGCGTTCGAGAGGGCTTTTGCAGCGGAAGTCGATGAAGACGAATCGGCCGATGATTCCGCAGCGTATTCTCAAAATGGTCAACTGATGGAATGCCTTCAATATGCAATGAAGCCTTCAGATTTCGATTTCTATGTGAAAAAATTCGTAGAGAAATTCAATCTTTATGCATTCAAAGCGCTGATCTCCCCAGTCCAGGCGTCCAAAATCCGTGTCGCTGCAGCACAACAAAACAAAGAAATAGAAGTGAGTGCAGGAGAGCAGATTTTCTACATGTCGAAGAATTCCAATTCTGGTTTTGTTTCGTTTGAAAATCTTTTCACAGAAGATTTCAGAACGAAGTTCGAAGATCAAGTATCCAAATCCCAAGTCATTGAATTTGAAAAAGAGAAGAAATTTTTAAATGCTGCAAACGCTGAAGAAATTGATTTTTATTTTTTAGCATTAATTGATGATTCTCAAAAGCATTTGGCCAAAATTCTGAAGGAAGTTGCTCTCGACGTTGATAATTCAGATTCGCCTTGGAATGACTTGCCCATTTTTTTCAACTTTAAGGACTCTACTAAATACTCTGATCTTCGAACAATATTGATTGATGTTATAAGGAGAGCTTGCGCTTGTGTCTCAAAACTTACCATTGGCTGTAAAGAAAATGCGAAGAAGATAACAAGCTCTCAGATTTTTTACGTGATAAAAAATTTATTACCCAGATCTTCAAGCAATCAACTGAATATCGCATCGTTGCTTTCTTCTCTACTCAAAGGTAACTTTTCGGCCATTGATAGGATGTTCACAGACGCCGCCTACAGTTCTTTGCTGCAGAACATGAACGATCTACGCACCAGTGGTGTCGTGCAAGTGTTTCAGTCCCTTGTAATGGGCCGTGACGGCTGTCCAGATTACTTGCAACAAATGCGAGTACTGAAATATGCCTTTCAAACCCCTTACAATGAGGGCCGCGTTCTCATTCCTCGCCTTTCGGCCTCTTACGTGAGTGGCGTCTTTGAAAGTCTTTGCCTTGTATTTGATTCCACGTATGCTCTTGACAAATTGAAACAAAAGCCCAGCCCCAAAGATCATCCATTCGCTTACATCAATCCTCCTTCGTGGGCAAAGACCGCTGAAGGCGAAAAAAGAAGCTACATCGAGCCCTGGGACGTGCTTGTACCTGTCACAAGACGCACCGGCACTCTTGGCCGACTATACGGGGAGTGGAACCTCCCAAAATTTTTTGAGCTCAAAATTTTGGCACCTGATAATGATGTCATAGAAGATTTTGGATTTTTCAGCGAAACCAAGAAAATTGAACAGCAATGGAATTATATTCATGACAGCAAAAACCAGGTTGATGATAGCAATATAACTGAAATCGAGCGCAATTTGAAGCGCGACTGGTGGTACTGCGTTCTGAAAGTCCATTTACAATTTCTTTGTGCCAGCTACTCTCTAGCAGCGACGTTGTGTGCAAACAGAAATCAACAGGCTTGGGATTTTTTTTTCGGAAAGAAGAAACAAGTCAAAGACCAATTTTGGGTTCAAACTTGGGGAACACGCCCCAGCACTTCTATCATAAGTGAGGAGACGGATGATCAAGGCTACAACACCACTTGCTGCACACGTGTGGAATTCGGTGTTGATGGGTTTTCCACTATCGCGGCTGTGACGAACAACAAGCCGATGAATCCCTCGTGCGGCTATCAGGTCCCGTTCCTCACGAGAAGGTTCATGTACTATGAGGTCACAATTGAATCATTTGCTGACCAGCAAGAGGACAAAGCGATGCTGCAACTTGGATGGACAAGTGCTGGTAAGGAACGAAATGCTGACCAACCTTCAGATGGCGATGGAGTAGGAGATTTTACACATTCATGGGGCTTTGATGGTATCCGCAGAATTTCGTATGGCAAGGCGCAAGAACTATTGAAAGAATACGAAAGTGCAATATCAGAAGCACAAGCTACCCTTGCAAATCATTTGACTCTTCCTGCTGACCTTCGCAATACTGCAGTCCTGGATTTAAGTGACGAAAGTTTTAAATCATACATCGGGAACATCTCTGACTTATGGAACCAGAAGGTTACTGCTATGAGAGATAAAGCCAGTGAAGATGTTGAAAGTATCATAACTCAGACTACAAAAGTTATCGAAAAGGCCAAATTCATGTTGCGCTCGAGAATACCATCCAGAAGAAATATTATGGCTCAAATGCATGCCGCAAAACTGCAATTTGATGCCGATCCTTACAAGGGTTCCAAGCAACTCAACACCGTGCTGGTTGACAGAGGATTAGTAGGTTTTCACTGGCGTGGCGCTGATGCTGGTGCAGACACACTTTACTCTTCTTATTTGAATGAAAAAATGACATCAGAACTCATGTCTGGTCAAAAGAAATCTTTTCGATGGGGTAAACAGAGCACCATTGGAGTTTGGTATGACATGACTGCCAAGGAGATGGGTATCATCCGATCAGAAGCAAATGGTGGCAAGCAGACACTGTTTCGAAGATCAGATACCGCTTATTATGAAGATTTGAATTCTGTATCTTGGACAGATGATGATATTGTTCCGTGCATCAGCGGCAAGGGTGTTAACATCAAAATCAATCTTGGTATTTTAGAGGGTGAAAACAATCCATTCTCGTATTTTGATTCCAAGCGTCTTTGTTGGAAAGATTCATCTGCCAGAGGCGTAAGCAAGCCTTTTGAACCCTTTGAATTCAAAGATGGAAAAATAGTGACACCTGGACCTCACAATCTGATGAACAACGAATTCATCCGCTTTGAATTTCCTAGGACACCCATCACACCCAGTCGCAAACCTTCTGATGGTCAATCTGACAACTGTTATCTGTGCAGGTTGCATGGTTTGCAGCACAATCAAATCGTCATGTTTTCCAGCCAGCGAGTGTCATCCTGCGGCATTTCTACAGACCAAGTATACGTTGTTGACGTAGTAGACCAGGATCATTTTTCTCTTCGAGCGATCAAACTCAAAGAGCAAGTGCCATATAGAGTCAAAACCTACGATGGATTGCCGAATTCTTTTGATGTTTCTTCCAATGGGAACCCTGATGGAGTTTATATGTCAGATCCGCTTCAGCTTCCACGAGTTTATTTGAGAAGCAGAGCCGCTCGCGTTGTCTGGGGGCCTTATGGCGAGAGTACTGTGGATGTAACCGATCTGTATAATCGTCTATATGAGAAAGATGGCCTCCGCCAAATTGGAAATTTAGAAGCTGTCTATGAAGGTGGTAGGACTGAACGCATCACCAACAATTTGAAGCATTTTTTCAAACCAGAACTTGTATCGATTCAAGCAATCAAACATGCAGACCTTGCAGGCGTCTATATTTGCAAGGATCACGGATTGAGAAAAAATCAACTTGTACAATTTGTTAAGCAAGATCAAGAAAATGGTATCAAAGTGGACAAAGTCTACACGGTCGATCTGGAACAAGGCAGTGAAAATTTTGAATTTCGATTGGTCCCATTCAACCAAAATGAGACATGCTTTTTGACAGTTTACGAATCCCTCAATTTGCCAGACATAAAGATCGGAAATACAGGAAACAATAATTACGATGCATCGGACAAGCTCATTAAAGGATCGCAGTGTAGTCTCAGATTTTACAAGTGCCTACCATATCAACCTCCTTCAAAAGTGACTCTGCAGGAAATCCCAAATTTTGCGTTCTCCAACGGTTTTCCGGTTTTGCCTACTTATGAAAAAGCCTGCGACATTATTTTTTCGTCCTTTTTACCAGCATGCCTGCGCTCTTCTTGCGTAAATTCTGAGGTCATGTTTCATAGACCAAGAGCCTTGGTTTTTAACACCGCCCATCAACACAATCCGAGCAATATCCGACGAACCGGCGCCTTCACCCATTCAAAATCTTGGAGGCTATTCGGCTGCATTTAAGGATATATGCAGTTGGAATGAGCCGAACGATCGATACAAGCTTGGGCAAGAATTGCCGGAGCTGGGCCCAGGTTTTCACGCATATGACGAATCCGATGTGACTTTTTTTACGGACCTCTTTCATTGTGCTGGTTTTGAACAGTCTCAACAAAAAAATCCTGTTTACTTTGGCAACAAGAATTGGAACGACGGCCCATACAAAGCTGCAAAGAGCTTTTTGCTCAACCAGTTTACACGTCCATCAGCCAAGTTTGAACTGTGCACCCGAGACATTGCCATTTTTTGGGGGCGGTCATCTGTGCTGTTGTGGGAACATGGTCTAAAGAGCAAATTCATATCCGAGAAAAATCAAGATATCAAAATCTTTTTAAAAAATTTGGTTTATTGTTTGCTTGACACGCTCCGTTTTCAATTTGACGAGTCCTGGAAAGGAATTATCGAAGTTCGCAGTATGGTTGTCAAAGACATTGAACTTTGCGTGTTGAGTTATTTTTCTCAAATGGATGTTGCTCAAAACGTTGCTGATATTCTAGTCAGACAACAGCAACATGATTCAACTGCAGAATCTGCCTCAGCAACAATTGCTGACACCTCACCAGCATCCATGTTGCTCTCCTGTTTTCGTCGCAGAGAATCAGTGTCTTTGGGGCGTGCAGTGGGTTCGTCTCGAAGTGATGAGCAGAGCATCGATATCCAGTACAAGAGTGTCATTCCCGACGTGATTCTTGCTGGGGTGAAGTATGTAGAAGATTCTGGTTGGGTCAACACACGCCGATACTCTGAGCATTGTCAGTCGCAGGGTAATTTGGCTCCCTACGGTTATTTTAAATGGCCAGAAGGAAAACAAATCATTGCTGCAGCTTCAAACTCTGTCTCGGCAGCACCCAGTGACGAGTCTCAAACTTCCAGGCTACTTTCTTGTCTTCGTCGTAGCGAATCTACGGTTCAAGCTCAAAATTTGGACCAGAATTCATTTACTCACGAACAATTGAAGGTGCTTTTTCAACAATCGTCTGGTGATTTGTTGCTTAGTCTTTGCGAACTGCTGTCTGTCTCGTGGCAGGTGATGGTCGATGACAAAATAACGGATTTCGTCGAACGATGTGAAGAATGGAGCGCAGGCTCTCAGGAGCGACCTGTTAGTACGAGGACCGCAAATTTGCGCGAATCGGAGGCTGCAGCAGAGCAGCGGAAGAATCTTTTGATGAAAAAAGCGTTAAAAGATTTCTTCGAGAAAGAAAAAGCCAACGAATCCAAGTTGCCTTGCGAAGATTACGTCGACGAAAATGGACAATCGCATCCCAACCGAATCGTTGATTGGTTTGACGTGTTACCCTCTCTTGCAAGCATTCCAAAAACTGCAAATATGGCTTCAAAGCTTTGTGTACAGCTGCACCAGTTTCCCAAGGATATTTTTCAAAATTTGCAAGTCACCAAAATTTTGACGGGGCAGGAAAGCAAAATTATTAGCAACTTAGAAGTCGAATTGCGAATTTTGCGCGTTTTGAAAGAAGAAATACGGTTGTGTTTCTTCTGTGTCGATGACTTGCTTGATTTGCGTCATATTCCAAACGCTGTTTCATTCAATCTTGGCGAATCATGGAAATGCATCGAACGCCTGATTGCTCAACTTTGTTTTGAAAAAGAGTATGAAGAATCTTTGTCGGAAGTTCAGTCTTGGGTGAACCCCAGTGCTGCCCGACTTTTTGTTCCAAACGATGAAGGAGATAAGAATTACGAGGAGTTGTTCGAGATTGCCGATAATTCTGGAGGGATACCACCGTGGGAAGAGTCTTTAGAGTATATTGAAATGCTTCATGACGCGCTACATGATAACAAGAGGGAGCCAACAAACAACTGGTACTATGACAAGACCAAGAGTCCATATTTCATTATCAAGCCCCAGATTCAAGCAATCCATGACAAGTCATGGCAAACAGAAATGAAGGTTTTCTCGTTGGACCAAATCAAACCTGAAGATGGCGAACTACCTGCAATTGACAACTCTCCAGCGCATGTTGATTATCACTGCTATATATGCAACGGAGCAGGTTCTGGTTATTGTTTTTGTTTTTACGACGATAGTCATATGGAATATGTACATCCTCAATGCGTTTATG
>Ga0256359_1000100_pt1 | contig 10125 bp, 10 predicted proteins | sample MistaT_21_FD_183677 | JGI IMG/M metagenome (GOLD analysis project Ga0256359, IMG submission 183677) | Metatranscriptome of freshwater microbial communities from Mississippi River, Louisiana, United States - Miss_Miss_RepA_8d (Metagenome... | ecosystem: Environmental > Aquatic > Freshwater >... | reverse complement strand
GTTTTGCAGCGTAGACCATGTCATAGGCAAGCCTGCTTTTTGCAAACATCGCATCGGGTACATCAAGCCTTTGTCCTGCCAAGCCCGCAGAGGTTGCGTTAATAAGGACATCGAAACCTTGGCCGCTTTTAAGGGTTTGCAAGTCCGAATAAGAACAAGCATCCAAAGCCCCATGATGCGGAACGTTATTAATGTCAATACACAGTTGCTTTGCTTTTTGAACATCTCGGTTGACCACCCGAATGTGGCGACAGCCCGCTTCAAAAAGTGGAGCAATAACCCCTCGAGTCGCTCCTCCCGCTCCACAAATCAATACCGACAAACCCTCAAGCCTTAAGCCAAGACGACCGATCAAGTCATCGACCAAACCAAGACCATCGGTGTTATCGCCGATGAGTTCGCCCTTGCTAAAGGCAATCGTGTTAACCGCAGCGGCAGACTTAGCCCGGTTGCTGACTTCCGAACAAATCGCGTAAGCCTCAATTTTAAATGGCAGCGTGACGTTTACCCCGTGACCGCCTGCTGCTTGAAAAGCTGCGAGTACATCAGCAAACCCGCCAGGCGCCGCATGCAATCGAGCATAGGCGATCTCATGACCAAACTGCTTGGCAAAGGCCTGATGAATGATTGGAGACCGGCTATGCGCAACCGGATGACCGATGACCGCAAAATACTTCATGAAGTGCGTCGCCTAGGAGTCAGTACGCAATCCTTCGCGTGTGAAATGCCACCACCTTACCATGCTGATCACATCCCCCTCAGCCCGCATGGCTGCATCAAAGGGTGCAAAAGGCGACGCAGCCCGGACAATGTCTTGAACAGCTTGGTTCAATTCGGGATAGCGCGATGCTTGGTGAATTTCAAGCTTGATCACACGTCCGCTTCGGTCAACATCGACCCGCACCAGCACCCGATCAAAACGCGCCTGCCGCGCCAAGGCCGCAAAACGCTGGGTACCAACGCGCTCAATCTTTTCAACCCAACGATCGGCCCATGCCGCCCAGGAAACAGCCTTGGCATTGACCCCATACACCAGTCGCCGCGGCATATTGGACAAATGCCCCATGCGCTGATCGATTTGGGCTTGCAAACGTGCAAGTTCTCTTGCCTGCTCTAAATCAAACCCTGGCTTTTCAGGCACCTGCTGTTTCTTAGCTAGCCGCTCGGCATGGCTTTGCAGTTGCTCAGCTTTGAGCACTTCGTCCATCAAGGCTTGATGATGGGCTGGATCATAGCGAGCCGGTTTGCCAAATAGGGCGAGCGATAGCGCCCCCCGGCTCGATCGTCACCGCCTCCAGACATCGGTGCTTGGGCAAGTACTTCGGGCGCCAGCGGCGGCAAATCGTTTTGTGCGTTGACAAAGACCAATTCAAGACTCGATGGCAACTTGGGCCGCGAGGGCTGCATAAGGCCTGCCCAAGGGGTAAAAAAAAAGCCAAGGTGTAAGAGTGCAGAAAGGCCAAGCGCAACCCATAAGGCCTGGGCCTTGGGTGATCCCGGGTGGTCCTGGGCCAAGGGTGTTCCTCGGTCAGCTCGTGCTCGGCCCATCGCCTGATGTTTGAGAAGATCCGTCGGCCGATTCAGCGCTGGGCTCATCGTCCCAAGCCAACATGCGAACTTCGATCGATAAATCAAGCCAATCCATCTTCACAAACTCAACCCACAGGCCTCGACCTGCATGCCCATCCGGCATATCGGGGAGTGCGAATACCAAAGGCGCATCTCTCAAACGAGCGCGTTGTTCGCGTAGGGCAATAGCGCGAAAGCGCAAGGGGCGTTCAGCACCCTCGGGCTGCATTTGCTCGACCCAGCGCATGGACCAGTAGCGCTCCATGCTGTTCTGGTAATCGTTATAAGCATCATAGCGCGCATCAAAGCCCGCAATCACCCGATGCAAATCGGCGCTTTCCTGGCTGAACGGCGGACGTTGGCGAGTGGCCAGAGCGAGCAATTGCCGTTGATTCACGAGATCGGCATACCGGCGCAAGGGCGAAGTAGCCCACAGGTATTGCCCAACGCCTAGACCTTGATGCGCAATGGGGTGGGTGGTCATGCGTGCGCGACCCATCGACTGCGAGCGAAAAATCGCTGGCAACCGATTGAGTGCGACCCATCGCCCCCATCGTGAGTTGGCCAAAATCATCATCTCAGCAACGATTCGATCTAATGGTGCATCGCGACGACGTTGCTCGATCTCAACCCGATCGTCTTGAATACGAAAGTGAAAGTCGCTCCGAAACCGAGGTTCAGGCCGCCCCCGCACGGTTTCACGCTCGGCCTGGAGTCGCTTGCTGATTCGCCATAGTTGTCCAAGCGCTTGCATCAAATCCTCGGCAAGCACGGCCTTTGGCCAAACCGCACGCTCCCAGTCCTCAATCACTTGCTCATCAATGCTGCTTTCAAGTTGGTCGTGGCGTAAGTTGGCGCGTATCTTGACCCGTTCAAGTTTAGTCTCTTCCCCCACGACCTCGCATTGCCCGTTAAAGCGAACGTAAAGCGACAGCGCTGGGCAAAGCTTGCCTTCATCGAGCGAAAAGCAACGCACGATCGCCTCAGGAAGCATTTGGATTTTCTGACCCGGCGCATACACGGTTGACATCCGCTCCCTGGCCATCGCATCCCAGCGACTTTCAGGTGTGAGCAACAAGGCCGGGACTGCAATATGCACACCAAGGCTAAGCTCGTTGATGGTCTGCCCATCGGCCGCGTAGCTAATGCTTAAGGACAGTGCGTCGTCGATCTCCGTGGTGCTCGAATCGTCAATTGAAAACGCTTCGACAGCTGCTTGGTCGAGGGTATTGATATGCAACAGGAGCGATGCGATTGCCCTTTCGAGTTCGACTTGAGGAAAGGCCGCATCGAGCCCTTTCGGGAAATGCTCTTGTGCAAAGAGCTCCTGATGCAATTGCAGTGGGGTGGCAAATTGGCCGCAGGCTAAGAGCAGCCGCGCCGGCGATAACTGCCGCGCTTTGCAAGCCGCATCGATGGCTCGATAGGCCAATGATTGTTTGTCTGGCTTTAATAAGAGCGCAATAGGGCGCACCAACCCCACTGGGCCCTGAGGGTCAAGCCAATCATGAGGCCATTGATCTTGCGCTAACGAGCCAGCCCAGGCTTGGACCATCTCATCTTGCTGACGTCGTCGTTCGAGCGCTTGCAAGGCGCGATCGATTTGCTCACGTGGCTGGGGGCGAAAAAGCCCCCGTCCGCGACGCAAAAACCAAATCGGTGCCTCTTGCAGGCATATGAGCATAGCGCAGGCTTGAACTGCATTTGGGCCGCTGCCAAAGTACTCACTTGCCAGAGTCATGAAGTCGAGGTCACCAGCGATTTCTTGGTTGCAGGTTTCCCAAATAAAAGCCACATCGAGCTCAGCAGCCATCGCTTTAGCCTGGACCAGCAAGTCTTGCGGTCCAGGTTGCGAAAATCGCATAAACATGTGGTTTTGTTTAACTTTGCTGCGTCGACCACTGGCTTGCTCGATCTGCACACTTGCCGGCGCTTCGGCAAGCAATTTGCCGCAGCGTAATTGCCCTTCTTCTTCAAAAAGAGCAAAAGGCCCGCTGCCATGGACCTGCGCGGCGTTGGTCTGATCTTTACTCAAGCGGCCTCTAGCGCATCAAGCAATCGCTGATGAATCCCACCGAATCCGCCATTACTCATAACGATGATGCAGTCATGCGGCCTCGCCGACTTAGCGATCGCATTAATCAGTTCATCCATCGCATGGTGAACCTGCAACTTGTCGCCGAGCGGCGCAAGTGCGCCAGCAACATCCCAGGACAGCCCGCCTGCATAGCAAAACACAAGATCAGCTGTTTGCAGACTCGGCGCTAGTCTTGCGGCCATCGCCCCTTGCTTCATCGTGTTTGTTCGCGGTTCAAGCACGGCAATGACGCGCCCGGTGCAAAACTCAGCTGCTGCTGCGAGACTGGCCTCAATCGCGGTGGGGTGATGCGCAAAATCGTCGTACACGTGAATCTCACGGACGCTACCACGCCACTCCATACGCCGCCTTACCCCGCGAAAACCGGCAAGATGTTCGATCGCCTGCTCAGGCTCAAGACCAAGACAACGAGCAGCCGTCAGCGCGGCGAGGCAATTATTGCGGTTAAATGCTCCCGACAGTGCGAGCTTGAATGAACCGATTGTTCGCTTTGCATCATGCAATTGGATGATTTGGCCACCGTCGATCGCTTGCGAGGCCGCGACCCAAAGTCCCTTTGTGGCATCACCGAATCGCTCAAGCTGCGACCAGCAACCACGGGCAATCACACGTTCGAGCGCTTGGCCTGCAAGTTCTTGTGCAGGCATCACAATAAAGGCGTGGCGTGCCATCATCCGCACCAAGTGATGGAACTGGGTTTCAATCGCGGCAAGATCAGGAAAGATGTCAGCGTGATCAAATTCAAGATTATTGAGCACCGCTACCTGCGGTCGATAATGCACAAACTTTGATCGCTTATCGAAAAATGCAGTGTCGTATTCGTCTGCTTCGATCACAAATGGCGCATTGGGCGAACCCAAATAACCACTCGATTCGAAGTCGTGCGCAACCCCGCCAATCAAGTAACCGATGTCTTGTTTCAATCCCTCGCGAAGCAAGAAGGCACTGATTGCGGTCGTTGTGGTTTTGCCATGCGTACCTGCAATTGCAAGTACAGGCCGCGATCCCAGCACAGCCTCGCTCAACCATTGAGGGCCTGAGCGATAGGGCAGCCGGGCATCCAAAATCGCCTCCATCAGGGGATTACCGCGCGAGACCACATTGCCTATGACAAATAAGTCAGGCTTTAAGGCGATCTGATCAGCCGAAAAGCCTTCAAGAAAATCGATGTCGAGCGCCCGCAGTTGATCGCTCATCGGAGGGTAGACATTGGCATCACAGCCTGTGACCCGATGCCCGGCCTGACGGGCTATGGCGGCGAGACCGCCCATGAAGGTGCCCGCAATACCTAATATGTGAATATGCACGATGCCGTCATTTTAATCAGCAAACGACAAGAACCATGGCTTCACGAACACATGATGAAATCCGCGAACAACTCGCACAACATATCGCCCAGTTGATCGCAGACCACGGCCTTGAGCCTGGGCAGGCCCGAAAACGAGCGCTCGAATCGCTCAGTGGCGGGCAGCGTCTGCCAACCAGTGCGATACCTGATGCCTTGCATATCGATCGCGCGTTGCTTGAACATCTCGAACTATTCGATCCGCATCATGGCCAACGCCTGCAGCGCATGCGCCAAGTTGCCATTGCGATGATGCGAAGCATCGCACCCACACCCGTGCTTGCGACCGGCGCCGTGTGGAAAGGTATTGCCATCCAGGATGCCCCAATCCATTTACAGGCCTTTCCTGAGGACACAAAACAGTTACATTTTCGACTGCTCGATCTCGGACTCGATCCTGAGGCCTTGTCCTTGAGACATTTCAGAACGGGCAAAGCGATTGAAGCACTGGGTGTCCATTGGCAGGGCGAGGCGATCATGATTGCGATGTACACCCCTGTTGATTTCCGTGGTGCGCTGCAGCCGACCCACATCGGCGGGCAAAGCCTCGTCGAGCGTGGCGATGTGCTGGCACTTGAAGCAAAACTTGGGCCTTTAGACCCGGCAAGCCATGCTAAAAGCCGTGCCATCATGAGGCCTTACTGACGAGGACTAACCTTTCGTATAAGATCGCGCGCCATGAACGCCTCAGAAACACAGGGGAAGCGCTTGTTAATGCGCATGCTCAGCCTGCTCGCACTCGCCTTTATCCTGACAGCCGCTGGTGCGTGGTTTGCTACCCGCTACTACAGCGAGCAACCGGCGGCCCACCACGCAAGCCAGACTTTTTTTTCTCAGCGATTTGAAACTGCGGACAACAGTCCCCTAGAACTGTCGAGCCTTCGCGGCAAGGTGATCGTGGTGAATTTCTGGGCGACCTGGTGCCCCCCATGCGTTGAAGAAATGCCCGAACTCGATGCTTTGCAGCGCGAGCTTGAGGCCTCATCACCCAACCGTGTCAAAATAATCGGTATCGGTATTGATTCACCTTCTAACATACGGCAATTTGCAGCAAAATCGCCTGTTGGCTACCCCCTCCTACTTGGCGGGACAACAGGCAACGAACTAGCGCGTCTATTTGGAAATGACAAAGGCTTGTTGCCTTATACGGTAATAATCGGGCAAGATGGCAACATGTTAAAAACAATTGTCGGAAAAGTGCGCATTGATGCGCTTCGAACTCAAGTGCGGGCTGCCCTTTAAATGAGTGCTGAGCAAACGGCCTCGGCGCCTTCTGTATTGGTGATCCAGGGCCCGAATCTCAACATGCTCGGGCGTCGCGAGCCAGCGATCTATGGCCATGAAACACTTGAGGACATTCACCAGAGGCTGCGTGCAGCAGCGCACGCGATGGGCCTGGGTCTTGAAGTCTTCCAGAGCAATCACGAAGGCGCCCTGATTGATCGTATCCATCAGGCGCGCGATGAATCCGTTGGGTTCATTCTTATCAACCCTGCCGGCTTCACCCACAGTTCGGTCGCGCTACGCGATGCGCTTGCCGCCGTTGCAATTCCCTTTATTGAAGTACACCTTAGCAATATCCACCAGCGGGAGGCCTTTAGGCATCACTCGTATTTTTCTGATCTTGCGATCGGAAGTATTGTTGGACTTGGCTCGCAGGGCTACGAACTCGCCCTGCAAGCGGCAGCAAGGCGCTTGCAGGCTTAGCCCTTGGCGGGCGGCACTCAAGCCAGCGAACCGAGACAGCCTGGCCTCAGGCGCTCAAAGCATTTAGGACATGTCGATGGACTTACGAAAAATTAAATCATTAATCGATTTGGTCTCTGAGTCGGATATATCAGAGTTGGAAATCACTGAAAACGAAGGCAAGGTGCGGATTGTTAAAGCGCAGCCAGGCTTGAGCTTGCCTCAAATGAATGCGCTCGCATCGATGCAGTCACTACACATGCAAGCGCCAATCTCACTCACGAGCCTGCCTGCGGCACAAACCCTCAACCAAAGTCCAACGCAAGCCCAAGCCATACCCGCTCCGGGAGATGCGCCCAATGCCGAAGCCAAGCACCATGGTCATGTGGTGAAGTCACCCATGGTTGGTACTTTTTATCGTGCTTCGCAACCAGGCGCAGACCCCTTTGTCCAACTAGGGAGCAAAGTGGGTGAGCAAGATGTGCTTTGCCTGATTGAGGCGATGAAGCTGCTCAACGAAATCGAGGCCGGCAAGGCGGGCACCGTTACCCAGATTCTTGTAGAAAACGGCCAACCGGTTGAGTATGGCCAGCCACTATTCGTGATCGAGTGAGGCCAGTCCTTGCCAATGTCCGATAAGCAGGCTGCGCCCTTCGTGTGAGAGACCGATGTTTGAAAAAATATTAATTGCCAATCGCGGCGAAATCGCGCTTCGAATTCAACGCGCTTGCCGAGAGATGGGTATTCGGACGGTTGTGGTCCACTCCGAAGCAGATACCGAAGCCAAGTACGTGAAGCTAGCCGATGAGTCGGTATGTATTGGCCCTGCCCCGTCCCGCGAAAGCTACCTCAATATTCCTGCGATTATTTCTGCTGCCGAGGTTACAGACTCTGAAGCCATCCACCCAGGTTATGGGTTTTTATCTGAAAACGCTGACTTTGCCGAGCGGGTTGAGCGATCGGGATTTGTGTTTATCGGACCCAAGCCCGAGTCGATTCGGATCATGGGCGATAAGGTCAGCGCCAAACAAGCGATGAAATCAGCAGGTGTTCCCGTAGTACCGGGATCTGAGGGCGCGCTTCCTGACGACCCCAAAGAGATTGTTCGCATAGCGAGGCAGATTGGCTACCCCGTTATTATCAAGGCGGCAGGTGGCGGTGGCGGGCGCGGCATGCGCGTGGTGCATACCGAAGCTGCGCTCATCAATGCCGTGACGATGACGCGAAGCGAAGCGGGAGCAGCATTTAACAATGCAAGCGTTTATTTGGAGAAGTTTCTCGAGCAGCCCAGGCATATCGAAATTCAAATTCTCGCAGACGGTCAGGGCAATGTGGTCTACCTTGGGGAGCGCGATTGTTCGATGCAACGTCGGCACCAGAAGGTCATCGAAGAAGGACCCGCACCAGGGATAGCCCGCAAGCTGATTGATCGGATTGGCAGCCGATGCGCCGACGCTGCAAAGAAGATTGGCTATCGCGGCGCAGGAACCTTCGAGTTTTTATTTGAGAACGACGAGTTCTACTTCATCGAAATGAACACCCGGGTGCAGGTTGAACACCCGGTCACCGAAATGATCACCGGGATCGATATTGTTCAACAACAGATTCGAGTCGCGGCGGGTCAAAAACTCATGTTCAGGCAAAAAGACATCGTGCTCAAAGGCCATGCCATCGAGTGCCGAATCAATGCCGAAGACCCCTTTCGATTTACCCCATCGCCTGGCCGCATCAGCCACTGGCACCCCCCAGGCGGGCTTGGCGTGCGCGTCGACTCGCATGCTTACACCAATTATTTGGTGCCTCCTCACTACGACTCGATGATTGCTAAAGTCATCACCTACGGTGACAGCCGCGAGCAGGCCATGGCGAGGATGCGCATTGCACTTTCTGAGATGGCTGTCGAAGGCATCCAAACGAACCTGGCCTTACACCGGGAACTGCTCGCGGATGCGCGTTTTATGCAAGGCGGCACTTCAATCCATTATTTGGAACAAAAACTTGCCCAACGCCCCCAGCCCTGAAGATCTTCAATGGTTTGAGCTTTCCTTAGTGCTTGCGGCATCCGAAGCGGAGCAGCTTAGCGATTGTTTACTCGAGGCTGGCGCGGTATGTGTGCAGGCTGAGGACGCGCAGGCAAACACCGAGGACGAGCAAGCCATCTTTGCTGAGCCTGGACTCGAGGACCCTCACCCGCGTGTTTGGGCCCAAACACGGCTTACTGCCCTATTCGAATCGAGCCCGCGCCAGGCCGATCATCAAGCGCTTGCGCTACTTGCCAATGCTTGCGATCAAGCAAGGATCGCCTTAACGAGCTCATGGCAACTCAAGGCGCTCGAAAACCAGGACTGGGTGCGCTTGACCCAATCGCAGTTTCAGCCCATCGAGATTGGTGAACGTTTGCTGATCACCCCGAGTTGGGAACCTGAACAGGCCGCACACGTCGGGCGAAAGCGCTTAGTCCTCGACCCGGGCCTTGCATTTGGGACTGGCTCGCATCCGACAACTGCGCTTTGCTTGCGCTGGCTTGACGCTCACCTGCGCGGCGCAGAGCGTGTCATCGACTACGGTTGTGGTTCTGGCATCTTGGCGATTGCCGCGGGCCTGTTGGGTGCAACAAGCATTGATGCGATTGATATCGATCCTCAAGCCTTGATTGCCACAAAAGAAAACGCCAAGCGCAATCGGGTTGATTTGCAGACCCATCTGACGCGGGCTGATCGACTTGCACCTGCCGATATGGTGCTTGCCAATATTCTCGCAGCCCCTTTAAAGCTGCTCGCACCCGCCTTGGAGAGCCTCGTCAAGCCAGGTGGGTATTTGGTCCTTGCCGGACTTCTCACACGCCAAGTTGATGAAGTTGCGAATTGTTATGCAACGATACGTTTGCAAGCATGGCAAGATCTCGACGGCTGGAGCGTGCTTGCAGGGCAGCGCCCCATTGAAGGCCATTAAAACCAGCAACCTTTACCCAAACGGCCAGGCAGTGATGCATTCAAAGCTCGATAAAACCCCCATCCCAAACAATAAGGCAGTGCTTCGCGATAAAAACCCCAGCGCAAGCAGCAAGGCAGTGCTTATTAGTGGCTCGATCGCTTTTGACTTTATTTTGCTTTTTGACGGGAAGTTCAAGGATCATATCCTCCCCGATCGCATTCATATGTTAAACGTTGCGTTTTTAACGCCACAACTTCAGCGTCAAGATGGGGGGTGTGCAGCCAATATCGCCTACACGCTCGCTAAGCTCGGCGGCTGGGCGCGGCTTTTAGGCAGCGTGGGGCAGGATGCCACCGATTATTTGGCGCGTTTGGCCTCTTATGGGATCGACCTTGGATCGGTTCAACAACTTACCGATTGTTATAGCGCTCAAGCTTTCATCACAACCGATACTGAAGCCAATCAAATTACTGCCTTTCATCCCGGTGCGATG
>Ga0256359_1000079_pt1 | contig 11008 bp, 10 predicted proteins | sample MistaT_21_FD_183677 | JGI IMG/M metagenome (GOLD analysis project Ga0256359, IMG submission 183677) | Metatranscriptome of freshwater microbial communities from Mississippi River, Louisiana, United States - Miss_Miss_RepA_8d (Metagenome... | ecosystem: Environmental > Aquatic > Freshwater >... | reverse complement strand
CGGCAAGACGACCACCTTCAACATGATCAGCGGCGTCGTCAAGCCCAGCAGCGGCACCGTGCATTTCGATGGCCGCGACATCACCGGCATGCCGGCGCACCGTCTGGCCGCCATCGGCATCGGTCGGACCTTTCAGAACCTGGCAGTGTTCAAACATGCCAGCGTGGTGGACAACCTGATGGTTGGCCGCCACTGCCACATGGCCACCAACGTGCTGGATGCCTCGTGGTTCTTCGGGCGGGCACGGCGCGAAGAACTCGAGCACCGCCGCAAGGTGGAAGAGATCATCGACTTTCTCGAAATCGAGGAAATCCGCGACATGCCGGTCGGCGCCTTGTCCTATGGCCTGCAAAAGCGGGTCGAGCTGGGGCGTGCACTGGCCACCGAGCCCAAGTTGCTGCTGCTGGACGAAATGGTGTCGGGCATGAACAGCGAGGAGACCGAAGACATTGCTCGCTTCGTGCTTGACATCCGCGACGAACTCGGTATTTCGGTTCTCATGGTCGAGCATGATATGGGCATCGTGATGGACATCTCCGACCGTGTCTGTGTGCTCAACTTCGGCCGCAAGATCGGTGAGGGCACACCGGCTGAAATATCGGCCAACCCGGCCGTGATCGACGCCTACCTGGGCAGCAAGACCAAGGAGGCCGCGTGATCGATAACCTGGACGCCGCGCTGCGCGGCGGCAACACCACCCTGCCCAAACTGCTCAGGCATTGGGCGCAAGGCTTTCCGGATGCGCTCGCGTTTCGCGAGAAGGACTATGGCATCTGGAACCGGATGAGCTGGCAGCACTATCTGGAGACCGCTCGCCGCTTCGCCCACGGCCTGAAGGCCCTCGGATTCGAGAAGGGGGATCGCCTGGCCATTGCCAGCGAGGACAGCCCCCACTGGATGTTTTCCGACCTGGCGGCGCAGGCCATCGGCGGCATCGTGGTCGGCATCTATCCCACCAACCCATGGCCCGAGCTGCAATACATCGTGCACCATTCGAATAGCAAGTTCGTGGTCTGCGGCGACCAAGAGCAGGTCGACAAGGTGCTCGACGCCATGAACAAGCACGCCACCGGCCTGCCCGACCTGTTGAAAATAATCTGCGCCGACATGAAGGGCATGCGCGGCTACAAGCACGACCAACTGATGTCGTTTGACGACGTGCTTGAGCTTGGCGACCAGTACGCTGCCGCCTCGCCCCAGAATGCGAGCACCTTCGACCGGGCCATTGAGGACACCCGGCCCGACGACACCTGCATGCTGGTCTATACCTCGGGCACCACTGGCCCCCCCAAAGGCGCGATGCTCTCGCACCGCAACCTGATCGTCACCGTTGACAAGCTCAAGACTCATTTCAAGCTGGACCGTCACAATTACGAAGTGGTCTGCTACCTGCCGCTGTGCCACGTGGCCGAGCGCGCCTTCTCGACGGTCTTGCACCTGCTCACCGGCGGCGTGGTCAACTACGCCGAATCGATCGACACGGTGGCCGTCAATCTGCGCGAAATCGCGCCCACGGTGTTTTTGGGTGTGCCGCGCATCTGGGAAAAACTGCAGCAAGGCATTTTGATCCGTATGCAGGATGCATCGCGCTTTCAGCGTTGGGCTTTCAAGCGCTGCTTCGATGCCGGACGCCGTCTGTTCGAAAAGGTCGAGGCGCAAGGGGGGCAGCGCGGCCTGTCGGATCGCCTGCGCTTCTTCGTACTGTGGTTGCTGATGTTTCGCAATCTGCAGAAATTCATCGGACTGGACCGCATGCAGTGCGGCTTCTGTGGCGGCGCCAGCGTCTCGCCCGAGGTACTGAAGTTCTTCCGCATTCTGGGCATTCCGGTGTACCAGGTCTACGGCATGACCGAGTCCGGCGGCGTGATCTTCTTCCAGCATGAAAAAGCAGTCAAACTGGGCGCCACAGGCCTGCCCATCGACGGCCTGAACTGGAAGATCGCCGACGACGGCGAGCTCGTCGTCAAGCACCCCGCCGTGTTCAAGGGCTATCTCCACGACGAGAGCGCCACGGCCAAAACCGTGGTCAACGGCTGGCTGCACACGGGCGACATCGTGGCGCTGGCTGACAACGGCGAGCTGATGATCGTCGACCGCAAGAAAGCCATCATCATCACCAGTGGCGGCAAGAACATCGCGCCGTCCGAGATCGAAAACGCGCTCAAGGACAGCCTGCACGTTCGCGAGGCCATCATCCTGGGCGACGGGCGTCACTATCTGGCGGCGCTGATCCAGATCGACTTTGACACGGTGGGCAAGTGGGCCCAGGAACGCAAGCTGGCCTATACCACCTACAAGAGCCTGGCCTTGCTGCCCGAGGTGCGCGAACTGATCGAGGAGGATGTCAAGCGCGTAAACAAGCTGTTTGCCCGTGTCGAGAACATCCGCAAGTTCCTGATTCTGGAGAAGGAGCTCGACCACGATGACGGTGAACTCACCGCCACCCAGAAGGTACGGCGCAACGTCATCGAAAAAACCTTCGCGAAAGAGATCGCGATCATCTACGGTGGAGGGGCGGGCTGATGGACTATTTTTTGCAGCTGGTCATTTCCGGCATCGCCGTCGGTTTGGTCTACGGTTTCATCGGCATGGGCTTTGCCATGATCTACCGCGCCACCGGCGTGGTGAACTTCGCCCAGGGCGAGTTGATGATGCTGGTGTCCTACATCGCCTTCACCCTGGCCGGCACCTTCCAATTTGGCTTTTGGCCGATGCTCCTGCTGACGACCGCCGCCTCGGTGCTGATCGGCCTGCTGATCGAGGTCTTGCTGATCCGTCCGATGCTCGGACAGCCGGTATTTTCCACGGTGATGGTGACCATTGGCTTGGCCGTGATCCTTCGCTCGGTGGTGGTGCTGATCTGGGGCGCCGACCCCATGCCGCTCAATGCCGGCCTGCCAACGGAGATCATCAGAATCGGCCCGGCCGGTCTGTACCCGGCGCAACTGTATGCCGTTGGGCTGATGGCGGTCGTACTGCTCGGCCTGTGGACTTTCTTTCGCTATTCACGGGTCGGCATCGCCATGCGCGCCACCGCCAACGTGCAAACCGCGGCCCTGCTGATGGGCATCAATGTCAAACGCATCTTCGCCTTGTCCTGGGCCCTGTCGGCCGGACTCGCCGCCATTGCCGGTGTGTTGATCGGTGTTATCTACGATGTCAACCCCGGCATGTGGACGACCGGTTTGCGCAGCTTTCCGGCAGTCATTCTGGGCGGGCTGGACTCGGTGTTTGGCGCCGCGCTGGGCGGTATCCTGATCGGCGTGGTCGAGAACCTGTCGGAAGGCTATATCGGCCGCGGCATGAAGGAGATCGCTGGTTTTCTTTTGATCCTCGTCGTTCTGATGGTCAGACCCTATGGCCTGTTCGGCAAACCTGAAATCGAGCGTGTCTGATGCGTAGCGGAAATTTCAAGCAAGACTATCGCCAATTGCTGGCGCTGACCGATTCCGTCCCTGTCATCGTCTGGTCGTGTCTTCTGGTGGCGCTGCTGGCGGCCGCGCCACTGCTGCTGGCCAAATACTATGTCTCCGTCATTCTGCTGCTGCTGATCACGGCGGTGGGGGTGCTGGGCCTGAACCTGCTGACCGGCACCACGGGACTGATCTCGCTCGGGCACTCGGGCTTTCTGGCGGTCGGCGCCTACACGGCCGGCATCGTGGCCGGCAAACTTGGCTGGCCGATGCTGGCGGCCATCTTCGCCGGCGGCGTGAGCGCTGCCGTCGCCGGGATCATCGTGGGCATACCGTCGCTACGCCTCAAGGGGCTGTACTTGGCCATCACGACGATGGCGTTCGCCGTGATCATCAACCACCTGATCCTCAACGGCGGCGGCCTGACCGGCGGCTCTGAAGGCCTGACAGTGCCGCAACCCGCGCTGTTCGGCCAGGCGCTGGAGGCCGAACGTGGCTACTATTACGTGGTGCTGGCCTTTGTGGTGGCGTTCACCTTCATCACTCTGAACATCTTGCGCAGCCGCATTGGCCGGGCGTTCCTGGCGATTCGGGAGCACGATATCGCCGCCAAGGCCATGGGCGTCAACCTGGTGCGCTACAAGCTGCTGGCGTTCATGGTCAGCGCCTTCTACACCGGCATCGCCGGGGGCTTGCTGGCCTACTACACACGCTACCTGAACGTGGACAGCTTCAGCCTGCTGATCTCGATCGAGGCACTCTCCATGCTCATCGTGGGTGGCCTGGGTTCGGTGGCCGGCGCCTTGCTCGGCACGGCTTTCATCGTTCTGCTCAATGAGAGCCTGGGCTTCGTATTCAGCATGATCGGCGCCGGCTTCGGCGGGTCGGGCTCCGCTGCCGCCTATGAGATCAAAGGCGTCATTTATGGGCTCGCGATTGTGTTGTTCCTGCGTTTTGAGCCCGACGGGTTGATCGGGCGTTGGCGCGACATCAAGCACTACTGGACCCACTGGCCCTTCCGTTTCTGACCCGGCGGCACACGCGCTGTTTATTCCACAGGAGAATTGAGATGCGAACACTACAGAAGCTGACCCGGCGCCTTTGTCTCGGCGCGCTCGCCACACTGACTTTCGGCGGCGCGCTGGCGGCAGCCCCCGGGGTCACGAAGGACAAACTCGTGCTCGGCGCGGTCATCCCGCTCAGCGGCCCGCCCAGCATTATCGGCAAGGCCATTGCCACGACCCTGAAAGTCTGGGAACAAGACCTCAATGCGCGTGGCGGCATCGGCGGACGCCAAGTCGACATTCGCATCGAGGACGACGGCTATGTGCCGCAGCGCTCCGTCCAATCTCTCAAAAAACTGATTGATGTCGACCATATCTTTGCATTGATCGGCACCTCCGGCTCATCGCAGTTGTTGGCCATGCTGCCCACCATCAATGAGCAGAAGATTCCCGCGATCAACCACATCGCGGTCAACAGCGCCCACTTCAACCCGCCGCACAAGACGCTATTCAATATCGGTGCAACATACTGCCAGGAGGTCTCCGCCAGCATGAAGCATCTGGTGACATCCCAGAAACTGCTGGGTTCCAGGTTCGGCCTGATTTTTCAGGAGGATGATTATGGCGTCGATGTCAAGTGTGGCTACGACCAAGCGCTGAAAGAACTCGGTTTGAAAAGCAGCATCGAAGTGCCCTACAAACGGGGGGCAAAGGATTTTTCCGCCGAGGTGCTGAGCGTGCAGCGCGTCGGCGCCACCTTTGTGCTGACCGGCGGCATCATCACCGAAACCGCCGCCATGCTCAAGGAGATCGCGAAAAACCAGATGCAGGCCGTGCGTCTGGCCGCTCACCCTTCGCATCTGCCCGCGGTGCTGGCCCTGGCCGGCTCGGCAGCGGACGGCATGTACGTCGCCGAGTATGTGCCTCCAGTGACCGACACTGAAACCCAGGGCATCGGCAAACTCACCGCACTGACCTACAAATACTTTTCAGCCAATGAGGTCAAGGGCATGAACCGGTATTCATTGACCGCTTATGTGGGCGTCCAGTTGCTCGAATCGGCGCTCAAGGCCTGTGCCAACAACCTCACGCGTGCCTGCGTGGTCGAAAAACTCGAGCAAACCAAAAACTTCACCAGCGACGGCATCATGGCGCCACTCACCTTCGGACCCAATGTTCGACAGTCGGGCACCCGCCCCATTTTGCTCAAGGCGAATGCCAGCACCGGGAAATTCGAGCGAGCCTCTGAATTTCTGAGCGCCCGGTGATCCTGACGACGCGCCATTAGTACTAGCCCCACCATTTTCAACCAGGAGCGCCCCTCATGACACGCAAATACTTTCGATATGCCGCCACCAGTCTGCTCGGCATGGTCATCGGACTGACGGCCACGACCGCCGCTGCCGCGGACCCCGGCGTGACCGACACCAAAATCGTCCTCGGCTCGGTGACGCCCGTCAGCGGTCCGCCGAGCCTGCTGGGCAAGGCGCACATGCTTGCGTTGCGGGTATGGGAGCAGGATGTCAACGCCCGCGGTGGCATCAACGGTCGCAAGGTGGAGATTCGCCAGGACGACGACGGCTACGTGCCCCAGCGTGCCGTGCAGGGCGTCAAGCGACTGGTCGACGTGGAAGGCATCTTCGGCTTGATCGGCACTTCGGGTTCTGCCATGCTGCAGGCCATGCTGCCTTTCATCAACGAGCAGCGCTTGCCAACCATCAACGCCATGGCGGTGGCGGCGGCGCACTTCACGCCGCCGAACAAAACAGTGTTCGTGGTCGGACCCACCTATTGTCAGGAGCTCAGCGCCGGCATGAAGCACATGGTGACCAGCAAGAAGCTGCAGAAGGAGAAGTTCGCGCTGGTCTATCAGGATGACGAGTTTGGCAACGACGTGCGTTGCGGCTACCAGAAGGCGGTCAAGGAGCTGGGGCTCAACAGCGTGTCCGAGATCTCCTTCAAGCGTGGCACCAAGGACTTCTCGGCCGAGATGCTGAGCCTGAAGCAGGTGGGCGCGACTTTCCTCGCGTCGGGCGGCGTGGTGGCCGAGCACTCGATGCTGATGAAGGAAGCCGCCAAGAACCAGATGTCCCTGACCATCCTCGCGGTGCACTCGGCCCATCTGACCCCCGTTCAGGCGCTCGCCGGCGCCGCGGGTGACAGCTACTTCGTTGCCGACTACGTCCCGCCGCTGACCGACTTGGCGGTGCCAGGCATGGCCAAGTTCATGGGGCTGGCACAGAAGTACCTGTCTGCCGACGAGCAGAAGATGCTCAACCGCTATTCGATCACAGCCTACGTCGGTGCGCTGCTGATGGAAGACGCCATCCGCCGCTGTGGCAAGGCGCTGACCCGCGCCTGTGTCGTCGAGAAGCTGGAAACGACCAAGAACTTCAGCACCGATGGGCTGGCTTCGCCAATCAGTTTTGGCCCCAACGACCGGCACTCGCCGAGCAGCGTTCTGGTGTTGCGTTCGGACGCCAAAAACTCCCGCTTCGAGCGCGTGTCCGCCCCCATCCCCGTGCTCGATTGACACCAGACGCCGTTGGATGCATTGACCGTCACCCGCCATACAACGGAGTCCCTCCCGTGTTTCAGCCAGCGGGTCTACGACAAAGCCGAGCGCGAGTCCAACGCCTGCTTCGGCGCCTCGCGCCCGTGGGACGATGGACTTAGCGCCAGTTGATACCCGCAACGCGCTGGACATGGCCCTGTCGGCCGCCTCGCACGCGCCCATCGCCGATCCGCGCTACGGAATTTTCGTTTCTGGAGTACCCATGACAACACCCACCAGCTTCGGCTTTGACGATGAGACACTCTCGACCCGACCAACCGTCTACCAACCCGGCCTGTTCGATGGCCAGGTGGTAATGGTCAGCGGTGCCGGCAGCGGCATCGGCAAGGCCATCGCCTTTCTGTACGCGCGACTGGGCGCCAAACTGGTCATCTGCGGACGCGACCCGGTCAAACTCGAAGACTGCGCCGAGCGGCTGCGCCGCCTGGGCAGCCCCGAAGTGCTGGTGCAACCCACCAATATCCGCGATCCCGAGCAGGTCGAGCAGTTGATGGACGCGGCTTGGCGGCACTTCGGACGCATCGACGTGATGGTCAACAATGCCGGTGGACAGTTCCCCCAGCGCGCGCTCGACTACAGCGTCAAGGGCTGGAAAGCGGTGATCGATACCAACCTGAACGGTACCTGGTACATGATGCACGCGCTGGCCCGCCGCTGGCGCGACACTGGCACGCGGGGCAACATCGTCAACATCGTCGCCACCTTTCAGCGCGGCATGCCGGGGGTTGCCCACACCTGCGCCGCGCGCGCCGCGGTGACCCACCTGTCCAAAACTGTCGCCGTGGAGTGGGCGCAGTACGGCATCCGCGTCAATTGCATCGCGCCGGGAGCGATCGCCAGCACCGGCTTCCGTCAGTACACTCCCGAGGCCGTGAAGGCCTTCGCCGGAGCCAACCCGATGAAGCATGTCGGTGACGTGCAGGACGTGGCCGAGGCCGCGATCTACCTCAGCGCGCCCAGTGGCAAGTTCGTCACCGGCGAACTGCTCACGGTGGACGGAGGTGGTGTGCTCTGGGGCGAAGTCTGGACCATCACCAAACCCGATTACTTCAAGGTGAACGCATGAATCCGACCACAACGCAGCACCCCAAGTTCGGCCCCGGCGACGAAGCACTGGCCACCCTGCCGACGGTCTTCCGCGACGATCTGTTCGCCGACAAGGTGGTGCTGGTGTCGGGCGCCGGCAGCGGTATCGGCAAGGCGATTGCCTTCCTGTTCGCGCGGCTCGGCGCCACGCTCGCGATATGCGGGCGCCAGGCCGACAAGCTCGAGGACTGCGCCGACAAACTGCGCGCGCTATCGGGCCGTGAGGTGTTTACCTACCCGATGACCATCCGCGACCCCGAGCAGGTGGACGCCATGCTCGGCGCCGTGTGGGAACGCTTGGGCTGCGTCGACGTGCTGGTCAACAACGCTGGAGGCCAGTTCGCCGCCCATGCGATGGACTTCAACGTCAAAGGCTGGAACGCCGTGATCGACACCAACCTCAACGGCACATGGTACATGATGCAGGGCGCGGCCAGGCGCTGGGTGGCGCAGGGCCGGCCCGGCAACATCGTCAACATCACCGCCGCCATCGACCGCGGCCTGACCGGCATGGCGCACACCACTGCTTCGCGCGCCGGCGTGATCGCGCTGTCGCGCACGCTCGCCATCGAGTGGGCGGAGCATGGCATACGCCTCAACTGCATTGGCGCCGGCGCCATCGAGAGCAACGGTTTCAACAACTACCGCGAAGAAAACGTTTCCACCTTCTACCAGTGCAATCCAATGAAACGGGCCGGCGATGTTCAGGACATCGCCGAGGCGGTGATCTATCTCGCCGCCCCTTCCAGCAAATTCATCACCGGCGAGGTGCTCAATGTTGAGGGCGGGATGCTGCTGTGGGGCGAGTTTTGGCCTGCCGGCAAGCCCGATTATTTCAAAGTCGGCCAAGAGTGAGCGCGCGATCCTCTCTTCCGTCGGCAACTTACTCTCATGGGCCGTTTCAGCAGCTCGTGGGATACGATATTCTGAACAGCGGGCATGGCTTGTATTTCCGGCTGCCGATCCGGCGCGACCACCTTAACCCCCACGGCGTGCTCCACGGTGGCGTGCCACTGACCTTGCTCGATGCGGTCGGGGGCAGAGCGCTGATCGACCGGCCGATCCCCGGCAGCGGCCAGCTCATCCAGTCGTCCGTGACGGTCACGCTCACCGTGGATTTCATGCGTGCGGTCGGCACCGGGATTCTGTTCGCATCGGCAACTCCCGATCACATTGGCAAGACACTGGCCTACGTGTCGGTGAAGGTGACACTCGGCGCGCTCGACGGAGACATCGTGTCGCGCGGCATCGGAACCTACCGTATCTACACAAAATCTCTGGTCAAGTCAGTTTGACCAGCACAGGGCCGCAACCGCCCGGCAAAGCGCGCCGCTCAATGCACGTGATCATCGGGGGACGCAAGGATGCGCGGCTCGCGGCGGATGCGCTCGATTTGATCGAGCAGAAACTGCGTGTCGCGCCAACCTTCACCGCCGCTATCCTCTTACGGCAGCCAGCGCGCGCGCACGTAGCCGAAGCGGTCAATCAGGAATTCCATGTGAGACGGCGGCTCCCCCAAAACGGTCGTGCCGGGGTTGCTCAAGGTACGCCGGAACAGCAGGTAGGCGGTCGCCGCCTTCTGTGCCCGTCGGTGACGACGGTAAACGGCAACGACGGTGAAGAAGGGGCGCCCGGCAAGGCAATGGCGATCACCTCGGCGCCGCCAGATTGCAGGCGCGGATAGAGATGCGCCAGTTCGGCCAGGCGTTGCGCCGAGAAGGGCTGCGAGTAGAAGACCAGCAGCACGGCCCTCAACGACCGTCTGGGAGGATGGCGCCGCGAAATGGGGCCAGCGAAATGTAGCTTTGGGTGCGGCCATGCCCACGGAGGACACTTGAAGGCGCTGTTTCATGCTTGAAGTCAGATCGCCCGGAACCGCGGCAGCGCCACGCCGCGGTCGGCGGGCTCGCACACCAGCTCGACCGCCATGTCGAAGGTGACCGCCGAAGGGTCTGCGCCGACGAAGGCGCTGATCATCCTAGGACCTTCCTGGAGCTCGACCAGCAGCACCGCATAGGGCGTGTCCTGCTTGAAAGCCGGCCCGGGCGCCCGGTGCACCACGCTGAACGAATGCACCTTGCCGCGGCCGCTGGCGGGGCGGTGCTCAAGGTGCTCGCTGCCGCACGCGCGGCAGATGGCCTGCTGGTAGAGTTGCACGTGGCCGCACGCAAGGCAGTGTTGCAACAACAGCTGGCCCTCCTGGATGCCGCGCCAATAGATTTCCGAATCGGCATCCGGCATGGGCTGTGGCTTGAGGTGGGCGTCCTTCGGGTTGATCACAGCGTGGCCTCCGTTCCCAGGATGGTGGTGGCGTTGGTCGCAAAACCGGCGCCCAGGCTGTGCACCAGGCCGAGTTCAGCGCCCGCCACCTGGCGCTCGCCACAGTTGCCGCGCAACTGGTTGACGACCTCGTAAAAATGAAACAACGAGCCCGGCATGCCCGAGTGCGCGAACGACAGCAGGCCCCCGTGCGTGTTGCAGGGAATGGCGCCACCGTAGGTGATCTGGCCGTCTTCGACGAAGCGCCCACCCTCCCCTTTGGGGCAGAACCCGAGGTCCTCGAGCATCATGATCACCGTGCCGGTGAAGCAGTCATAGACGCCGGCCACGTCGATGTCCTTTGGCCCGCAACCGGCCATGGCATAGGCTTTGGCGCTTGATTGCACCGCGCCGGTGGTGGTCAGGGAGGGCATCAGGAAGATGTGCTCGTGCGTGTAGCATTCGCCGCCGCCCAGGATGTAGACGGGCTTGACAACGCCCAGGGCCTTGGCGCGCGCGGCCGAGGTGACGATGAAGGCCGCCGCGCCGTCGGAGATGAGCGAGCAGTCGAGCTTGTGGTAAGGCGTTGTCACCCAGGCGGAATTCAGTACGTCATCAACGCTTAGCGGATCGGTCATCTGCGCCCCCGGCGTGCGGCGTGCGTGCTCGCG
>Ga0256359_1000078_pt1 | contig 11036 bp, 19 predicted proteins | sample MistaT_21_FD_183677 | JGI IMG/M metagenome (GOLD analysis project Ga0256359, IMG submission 183677) | Metatranscriptome of freshwater microbial communities from Mississippi River, Louisiana, United States - Miss_Miss_RepA_8d (Metagenome... | ecosystem: Environmental > Aquatic > Freshwater >... | reverse complement strand
GTTACAGCCAAAGAGAACCCGATTTAGAAAAACCCATAAAGGAAGAATCCATGGTATGGCCACGCGCGGAGCAGAGATTGCATTTGGCAGCTTTGGTCTGAAGTCGCTCGAAGCCAAGTGGATTACTTCCAGACAAATAGAAGCAGCCCGTATCGCAGTGACTCGTTTTATGAAACGGGAAGGTCAGGTTTGGATACGTATTTTTCCAGATAAACCCATAACCAAAAAGCCTGCAGAGGTTCGCATGGGTAAGGGTAAGGGTGCGCCCGAGTATTGGGTGGCTGTGGTAAAGCCAGGCACTTTGATTTTTGAGGCAGATGGCGTACCTTTGCCCGTCGCCAAAGAGGCTATGCGTCTTGCCGCCCAGAAGTTGCCCGTGAGCACTTCATTCATTGTTAAACGCGATTATTCGGAATAAACTGCGGTATGAAAAATTCAGCCATTAAAGACTTTTCGTCCACCGAGCTCGTGGAGCGGGTAGCGGAGGAGCGTAAGAACCTAACACGTTTGCGCTTTGGTAATGCCTTGTCGGCGGCCGAGAGTACGGCCAAAATCGGACAAACCAGAAGATTCATCGCACGGATGCTCACAGAGATTCGTCGACGTGAACTAGAAAATTTGGCCGCTCAATCTTAAAAATCAGGAAGTTCATGGAATTGGAAAGAAAATTCAGAAAAGAGCGCGTGGGAAACGTGGTGTCAAATAAGATGGAAAAAACCATCACGGTCGTGGTAGAGCGTAAGCTAAAGCACCCGATTTATGGTAAGTTTATGAAGAGTACCAAGAAGTTTCATGCGCACGATGAAAAAAATGAGTGTGGTGTAGGCGACGTGGTGCGCATCATGGAAACCCGTCCGTTAAGTAAGCTTAAGCGCTGGAGACTTGTTGAAATAATAGAAAAGGCAAAATAAGATGGTACAACAGGAAAGTAGAATGAGTGTGGCCGATAACAGCGGCGCTAAAGAGGTATTGGTTATCCGTGTATTGGGTGGAACTGGTCGTCGTTATGCATCCATTGGAGATAAAGTGGTGGTTTCAGTGAAATCAGCCATTCCGTCGGGTAATGCCAAGAAGGGCAGTGTATCGAAGGCAGTCGTTGTGCGCACCCGTAAGGAGGTTCGTCGGAAAGATGGATCATACATAAGATTCGATGACAACGCAGTGGTGTTGTTGAACGCACAGGATGAGCCACGCGGAACACGTATTTTTGGCCCTGTTGCCCGTGAACTCCGTGAGAAGTTGTTCATGAAAATCGTTTCACTTGCTCCTGAGGTACTCTAAAATTTATTCCCATGTCTGGAACAAAATGGAAAATTAAAAAGGGCGATACTGTTAAGGTGATTGCCGGTGATGATAAGGGTAAGACGGGGCGTGTCATTCAAATGCTTCCTGATGAAGGAAAGGCATTGGTAGAGGGCATACGAATTGTTTCTCGTCATACGAAACCCAATGCTACCACACCCAATGGAAGTATTGTAAAGAAAGAGGCGCCAATTGATTTATCGAACCTGATGCTGGTGGTGGGCAACACTGCGACAAAAGTCGGTCGCAAATTGGATGCCCAAGGAAATTTGGTTCGATTCTCGAAGAAAACAGGTGAAATAATTAAGTGATGAATTACGAAATTAGATTAAAGAAAAAGTATCACGAACAGGTGGTCCCAGCTTTGAAGGAGAAGTTTGGATACAAAAATGCTATGGAGGTTCCTCGCTTGGTAAAAATTGCCATCAATCAAGGTGTCGGTGCAGCGGTATCCGACAAGAAATTGGTCGATGCAGCAGTACAGGAAATGAGCCTCATCGCTGGTCAGAAAGCAGTTCCCACTAAATCCAAAAAAGCTATTTCCAATTTCAAGCTTAGGGAGAACCTGCCGATCGGGGCTAAAGTTACCCTCCGCAGTGATCGGATGTATGAATTCATGGATCGGCTAACTTCGGTTGCTCTTCCGCGGGTTCGCGATTTCCGCGGGATCAATCCTAAGGGCTTTGACGGTCGTGGAAATTACACCATGGGGGTCACCGAGCATATTATCTTTCCGGAAATCAACATCGATAAAGTGAGTCGGATTACTGGAATGGATATCACTTTTGTAACAACGGCGAAAAGTGACGAAGAAGCCAGAACTTTATTGGCGGAAATGGGCATGCCGTTCAAATCTTCAAAAAATTAAACACAAAGCTCATGGCCAAAGAGGGTATTAAGGCGAGAGACCGTAAAAAACAGGCGATGGTGGCGCGATATGCAGCCAAGCGAGCCAAACTCAAAGAGGAGGGAGATTTTCTAGGGTTACAAAAGTTACCTAAAAGTGCTTCCCCCGTTCGTTTACACAATCGTTGTATGATATCTGGCCGCCCCAGAGGGTATATGCGCCAGTTTGGGATTTCCCGTGTGTTGTTTCGTAAAATGGCTTCTGAGGGTAAAATCCCAGGTGTAACTAAAGGAAGTTGGTAAGCACTTCAATCATTTATTCATGACAGATCCAATAGCAGATTATCTTACGCGTTTGCGTAACGCCCTGAAGGCCAGCCACAGGGTAGTTGAGGTGCCGGCGTCCAACACCAAGAGGGAAATCACCCGGGTGTTGTATGAAAAGGGCTACATCAGCCAATATAAATTCGTAGATGACGGTGTCCAAGGCACCATCAAGATTGCGCTCAAGTATCTACCTGGCACCAACGAGCCCGTGATTCGCCAATTGCGCAGAGTTAGTCGTCCTGGTCTCCGCAAATATTCAGGTGCCGACGAATTGCCACGGGTGATCAATGGTTTGGGTATTGCCATTATATCCACTTCTCGTGGAGTGATGGCCGATAAGGAGGCCCGTCAGATGAATGTGGGTGGTGAGGTTTTATGTTATGTATACTAATTTGATTTTAATATGTCACGCATAGGAAAACAACCCATACCCCTGCCGAGTGGGGTTAGTGTCCATGTAACGGATCACAATTCTGTTACAGTGAAAGGACCCAAGGGTGAATTGAAGCGTTCGGTGGATCCCGATATGCAGGTGAAAGTAGAGGACGGCGTACTTGTAGTGGGGCGTCCGTCAGACAGCAAGCGTCATAAAGCGCTTCATGGCTTGTACCGAGCTTTGTTAAATAATATGGTGATCGGTGTAAGCACAGGTTATTCTGTTACTCAGGAGCTGGTGGGCGTTGGTTACCGTGCAAACGCCAATGGATCATTATTGGAACTGTCCCTGGGATATTCCCATGACATTATTATGCAAATTCCGAAGGAATTATCTCTTCAAACGGAGACGGTTAAAGGTAAAAATCCAACCATTACCCTCAGTGGTAATGATAAGGAATTGATTGGTCAGGTGGCCGCAAAGATTCGCTCTTTACGCAGCCCTGAACCATACAAAGGAAAAGGTATTCGCTTCCAAAATGAAATTTTGCGCCGCAAAGCCGGTAAATCTGCCTCCAAGAAATAATGTTATAAGATGCTTACCAAACAACTCAGAAGAAACAGAATTCGTCGCGGTATCCGTAAGCGGATCACAGGTGACTCAACCCGACCACGGTTATCGGTGTTTCGGAGCAACAATGAGATATACGCTCAGATCATTGACGATAAGGTTGGAACAACCTTGGTCGCTGCGTGCAGCAAGGATAAGTCGCTATCCCTTCAGGGAGTTCGGAGGGTAGAAGCCTCCGCCATGGTCGGGAAGCTCTTGGCTGAACGTGCGCTTCATGCGGGTGTTTCGCAAGTGGTTTTCGATCGGAATGGATATCTCTACCATGGTCGTGTGAAAGGCTTGGCTGAAGGAGCCCGTGAGGGAGGTTTGGTTTTTTAATCTTAGAAATATATGTCAACCAGTAATATAAGAAGCGTAAAAGCAAGTGAAATTGAGCTCAAAGACCGTTTGGTGGGTGTTCAACGGGTAGCTAAGGTGACCAAAGGCGGTCGTACATTCAGTTTCTCTGCCATTGTTGTGGTGGGTGATGAAAATGGAATTGTTGGTTATGGTTTGGGAAAGGCCAAAGAGGTGTCCGAGGCCATTGCCAAAGGCATTGACGATGCAAAAAAATCACTCATCAAAGTACCCGTACTCAAAGGCACTATTCCTCATGAGTCGGAAGGAAAATTTGGTGGTGGTCGGGTATACATTAAACCCGCATCACACGGTACGGGCGTAATTGCTGGTGGCGCGATGCGTGCAGTTTTGGAGAGTGCAGGGATCACCGATGTATTGGCCAAATCCAAAGGATCTTCGAATCCACACAATGTGGTGAAGGCGACCATTGATGCTTTAGCAAATTTGCGTGACCCCGCTACTGTAGCACATCACAGAGGTATGAATTTGTCGCGCGTGTTTAACGGTTAAGAAAAGAATTATGTCACAGATCAAAATCACACAGGTTAAAAGTGGAATTGGCCGCCCAGAGCGTCAGAAGAGAACCCTTCAGGCTCTTGGTTTGCGTCATCCACACGCTGTGGCGGTTCACCTATCAAATCCTCAAATTTTGGGAATGGTGGCCAAAGTAGCTCATTTGGTAAAAGTAGAAGCAATTTAATATGGAACTTTTTGATTTGAAGCCTGCTGCGGGCAGTGTTAGAAAAAATAAGCGTGTGGGTAGAGGACAAGGTAGTGGGCGCGGTGGCACGTCAACGCGTGGCCATAAGGGTGACCAAAGCCGTAGCGGTTATCGTACAAAGCCAGGTTTCGAAGGAGGTCAAATGCCCCTTAAGCTTCGCGTCCCAAAATTTGGTTTCAAGAATCATTTTCGTGTTTCTTACAGCCCTATCAATCTCGATTTGTTGGATGCCTTAGCGGATCAGTATGGCGTTCTTCATGTTGATCCCGAGTTTTTGTCGGCCCATGGTGTGGTTGATTCTTCAGCGCGCATTAAAATTTTGGCTCGTGGAGCTGTTTCTAAGGGTTTGGCCGTGAAAGCCCACGCTTTCAGTGCAGGTGCTAAAGCCGCCATCGAACAGGCGGGCGGTTCTGTTGAAATTTTATCCTGACTCGCTTCAACACTAGGTTATGAAAGGCTTTATAGACACCATTAGGAACATCTTTCGGATAGAGGAGTTAAGGTCTAGGATTCTCACGACCTTAGGATTACTCCTCATCTATCGTTTGGGTTCATATGTGGTTTTACCAGGTATCGACCCGGTGAAACTAGAGGAATTGAATCCACAAGGTTCTGCTGCCGGACTTACAGGCCTGATTGACTTGTTTGCGGGTGGTGCATTTTCTCGTGCATCGGTTTTCGCATTAGGCATCATGCCCTACATATCGGCGTCTATTGTGGTCCAACTTTTGGGGATGGTTGTGCCTTCGTTTCAAAAACTGATGAAAGAAGGAGAAAGTGGCCGAAACCAAATTAACCAAATTACGCGGTACCTCACGATTGTAATCACGGCGGCTCAAGCTATGGGCTTTCTCATTAATCTGAAAGCGCAGTCGATGGAAGCGATAATTCTAAGAAGTGGTGATTCGCTTGATTTTAGTTTCATGATATCCACCGTAGCTGTACTCACTGCCGGAACCATGTTGGTTATGTGGCTTGGTGAGAAAATCACTGACAAGGGACTTGGAAACGGTATTTCTCTCATTATTATGGTCGGAATTATCGCTCGCCTGCCTGATTCGTTGATAGCAGAGTTTCAATTTAGGGTAGGTTCAGGTGGCGGGGGTTTGGTCCCGTTCCTCACAGAAATAGTGATGTTGGCGGTTATCGTAGGTTTTTCCATATTGCTGGTACAAGGCACACGCAAAATCCCAATTCAAGTGGCCAAGAGGGTGGTTGGAAATAGAATGTATGGGGGTACGCGACAGTATGTTCCATTGAAAGTGAACGCTGCTGGTGTTATGCCCATCATTTTTGCCCAAGCCATAATGTTCTTGCCGGCAACCATCGCACAGTTTTTCCCTGATAGTGATGCAAGCCAGAGTGTTATCTCTGCTTTTGTGGATTTCACCAGCATTACCTACAATGTCGTTTTGGCACTTCTTATTATCGTCTTTACATATTTCTACACTTCGCTTGCAGTCAATTCCAATCAAATGTCGGAAGACCTCAAGCGCAATGGCGCGTTTATTCCTGGGGTAAAACCTGGCCGTGCAACAATGGAGTACCTCGATGATATCTTGGCCAGAATTACTTTACCAGGCTCTATATTTTTGGCCATCGTAGCGATTCTTCCCGCCTTGGCCACTATTGCGGGGGTCAATGGTCAGTTTGCTCAGTTTTTTGGCGGCACATCCCTTTTAATCATGGTAGGTGTTGTTTTGGATACCCTTCAACAGATTGAAAGTCATTTATTAATGCGTAAGTACGATGGTCTCATGAAAACGGGACGGATTAAGGGTCGTACCCCGGCTGGCGCACCGGTGGGATAATATGGCAAAGCAAACCTCCATAAAGCAAGACGGCACAATTTTGGAAGCCTTATCCAATGCGATGTTTCGCGTAGAGTTGGAGAATGGACATCAAATTATTTGTCACATCTCCGGTAAGATGCGTATGAATTACATCAAAATTCTTCCAGGTGATAAAGTGCAAGTGGAGATGTCGCCCTATGATCTCACCAAGGGTAGAATAAGTTATCGTTTTTAAATTATACAGCGTTATGAAAGTCACGGCATCGGTTAAGAAAAGAAGCGAAGAATGCATTTTGGTTCGTCGTAAGGGTAAACTTTTTGTTATCAACAAAAAGAACCCTAAATACAAGCAAAGACAAGGTTAAACAGAGCATTAAAATCTTATGGCAAGAATATCTGGAATTGATTTGCCCCGCAACAAAAGAGGGGAGATTGGGCTGACCTACATTTATGGAATAGGTCGTTCTACGTCGCGCAGTATTTTAGATCGCTGCGGTGTTCACTACGACATCAAGGTTGGTGAGTGGACGGACGAACAGACCACCCGAATTCGCACGTTAATCACCGAGACCTACAAGACTGAAGGTGAACTGCGCTCTGAAGTGCAACTCAACATTAAGCGTTTGCTGGATATTGGGTGTTACCGCGGATTGCGTCACCGCAAAGGCTTGCCAGTCCGTGGCCAGCGCACCAAGAACAATTCCAGAACGCGTAAGGGCAAGCGTAAGACGGTCGCCAATAAGAAAAAAGTTACTAAATAAAACAATCGTTCATGGCAAAATCAACCAAAGTTGTCAAGAAGAGGGTGGTCCGTGTAGACGCCAATGGGCAGATGCACGTACATTCTACGTTCAACAACATCATTATCTCAATCACCAACAACGATGGGCAGGTCATTTCTTGGTCATCAGCGGGTAAATCCGGTTTTAGAGGATCAAAGAAGAATACTCCCTACGCCGCACAGGTTTCTGCTCAGGATTGTGGCAAGGTAGCTTACGACGCGGGTTTACGCCGGGTGGAGGTATTCGTTAAAGGTCCAGGTGCTGGCCGTGAGGCAGCCATTCGGGGTTTGGCGGGTTTGGGGATTGAAGTGACAACCATCACAGACATCACGCCTATGCCACACAATGGTTGTCGTCCACCCAAGCGCAGAAGGGTATAATTAAATAATCTACAGTCATGGCAAGATATACAGGTCCCAAGAGTAAAATTGCACGTAAGTTTAAAGAGGCCATTTTTGGTCCTGATAAGGCGTTGCAACGTAAAAATTATGCGCCAGGTCAGCATGGTCAATCCAAGCGTAGTCCGAAGAAATCGGAGTATGCCATTCAATTGATGGAGAAGCAAAAGGCAAAATATACCTATGGTGTATTGGAGCGTCAGTTCAGAAAAACTTTTGAAAAGGCTAATCGCCGTAAAGGAACTACTGGTGAGAATCTGTTGAAATTTTTGGAAGCACGTCTCGACAATACAGTATTTCGCTTGGGGATTGCACCTACGCGAGATGGTGCCCGGCAGCTGGTGTCGCACCGTCACATCACGGTGAATGATCATGTGGTCAATATTCCGTCTTATGAGGTTCGTCCGGGTGATCGGGTTGGTGTTCGTGAACGCTCGAAGAATTTAGAGGCCATAGTGAATGCTGTGGGAGGAAAGCAAAAAGCCAATTTCCCTTGGCTAGAGTGGGATTCAAGTCGTTTGGAAGGTAAGTTTCTGAATTTGCCTGAACGCGATCAAATTCCTGAGAATATCCGGGAACAGTTAATTGTTGAACTATACTCTAAATAATATAGAATGGCCATATTATCGTTCCAAAAGCCTGAGAAGGTCTTAATGCAGCAATCGTCTGCTTTTGAAGGCACATTCGAATTCAAGCCTCTCGAACCTGGTTTTGGTGTAACCATCGGCAATGCGCTTCGTCGCATTTTGTTATCCTCCTTAGAAGGTTATGCCATCACCTCTATCCGGATTCCTGGTGTCGATCATGAATTCTCAACCATCAAGGGGGTTGTGGAGGATGTTGTTGAGATTATTTTAAATCTGAAGCAAATTCGTTTTCGGTCACTCGACAATGGTCAAGATTCTGAAAGGATTTATGCTTCTGTGAAGGGCAAGACTGAAATCACAGCGGGTGACTTAGGAAGTCATTGCGTGGGGTTTGAGGTTTTGAATCCTGATTTGGTCATTTGCCATGTTGAACAAGGGGTGACCTTTGATATGGAGTTGAATTTGGAAAAGGGTAGAGGTTATGTGCCCTCTGAGGAAAACAAAAACGCAGATGCTAACTTAGGCGTAATTCCAATTGACAGTATTTTCACCCCAATTGTGGCGGTTAATTATTCGGTCGAAAACACCCGTGTTGAGCAAAAGACCGACTACGAGAAGCTCATTATTTCGGTTAGAACAGATGGCTCAATTAATCCTGAAGAAGCGCTAAAGCAGGCAGCGAATATCCTGATCCAACACTTTGTTTTGTTTTCGGACGAATCAATTACTCTTGAAACAAAGCAGCGGGAAGCGCCCATGGAAGTGGATGAGAACACCGTTGCGATTCGCAAGCTCTTGAAGACTTCTTTGGCCGATTTGGATTTGTCTGTTCGTGCATTCAACTGCTTGAAGGCTGCTGAGATCCGTACTTTAGGTGATTTGGTCAAATTCGAAATCGCTGATCTACTCCGATTTAGGAATTTTGGTCGGAAATCATTGACCGAGTTAGAGGAGTTGGTGCGCGATAAAGGCCTTACTTTCGGCTTTGACATTGCCAAATACCGCCTTGATGAAGATTAAGTTATAAAAATATGCGCCACGGAAAAACCATTAATCATCTCGGCCGAATGGCCGCACATCGCGATGCCCTATTGCAAAATTTGGCGGTATCGTTGATCATGAACAAGCGAATCAACACCACAGTGGCTAAAGCAAAAGCCCTGCGTCGTTTTGTTGAGCCGATCATTACCCGTTCGAAGGACGACTCCATGCACAACCGCAGGACCGCTTTTTCTTATCTACAGGATAAGCACGCGGTGAAAGAACTTTTTGCAACGGTTGGTGATAAAGTAGCCAATAGGCCTGGTGGCTATACCCGCATTATCCGAACAGGATTTCGATTGGGTGATGCTGCAGAAATGTGTATGATAGAGTTGGTTGATTTCAATGAACTAATGCTCGCCGACGCACAGACGAAAAAGGCGAAAACGCGTCGTTCACGTTCAGGAAGGAAGTCCTCTGATTCTCCCATATCAAATGAATCCAAGTCGTCGGCAGCATCAGGCATTGCAGGCGCGGCCACAGTTTTATCGGGGGCACAATTAGACGCTGAGGACACTCAATTCGGATCATCGTCTGATGCTTCAAATGATACGTCAACTGAAGCATCATCTGATTTATCGTCTGATGCGTCAACTGAAGCATCAACTGATTCATCGACTGATGCTTCAACTGATGTGTCACCTGCTTCATCGTCTGATGCGTCAACTGAAGCATCAACTGATTCATCGTCTGATGCGTCAACTGATGCTTCTGCCGAATAACGGTGTCAATTTGTTCAAGAAGGACGCTCCATGGGGCGTCCTTCTTTTTTTTAGTTCGGACGTGCATCATCAATGGTGAAGGGCAAAGTTTTTTGTCTTCATTTTCTTGTCTTAGTGCGGTCGGCTGCGTAGCTTTGTAGGCATCATTTATGAATCCTACCCCCATTCGGCACGATTTGGCAAACCCTGCTCGGCTTGTACTTTCCGATGGCACTTGTTTTACGGGTAGAAGCGTTGGATTTTCGGGAACTACCTTCGGCGAACTGTGTTTCAACACGGGCATGACAGGCTATCAGGAAGTGTTTACAGATCCTTCCTATAAGGGTCAGATCATGGTGATGACAACAGCACACATCGGCAATTATGGTTTTAAATGGGATGAACAGGAGTCAGATGGGGTAAAAATATCGGGATTGATCGTGCGCAATATGTCTCGAAGTTGGTCCCGCAAACGAGGGGATGGGGGTGTTACGGACTACCTGAAAGAGCAGCGATGTGTGGCACTCGCCGATGTGGATACACGCGCATTGGTTCGACATATCCGAAGTCGCGGTAGTATGAATGCAGTGATGAGCGACAAAAGCTACTCAATAGAAGAGTTATACCTGCAGTTGAATAAGGTGCCAGTGATGCAGGGTTTGGACCTGAGTGGACAGGTGGGTACTACCGAAACGTATGTATATGGGTCACATGACCGTGCTACATGGACGAAGACTATCGTGGTGGTTGATTATGGGGCCAAAACAAATATTCTGCGCCAATTAGAAGAAAAGGGTTTTCATGTGGTTGTGGTGTCATCCCGTTCGTTGGTTTCCGAAATTCTTCAGCACCAACCTGATGGCATTTTGTTGAGTAACGGTCCGGGAGACCCTGCCGCCATGTCCCATCAAATTGAGGTGATTCGCGCCCTCATTCAGCTAGATTTGCCCGTCATGGGTATTTGCTTGGGCCACCAATTGCTGGCCCTTGCTCTTGGGGTGGGTACCTATAAAATGCACCACGGACATCGGGGCATCAACCAACCCGTGCTGAACATATTGAATGGACGTAGTGAGATTACCAGCCAAAATCACGGATTTGGTGTGGATGCCGATGGAATAAAAAGCAATCCTGAGCTGCAAATTACCCACATCAACTTAAATGATCAAACGATTGAAGGCCTTAGACACCGC
>Ga0256359_1000075_pt1 | contig 11125 bp, 11 predicted proteins | sample MistaT_21_FD_183677 | JGI IMG/M metagenome (GOLD analysis project Ga0256359, IMG submission 183677) | Metatranscriptome of freshwater microbial communities from Mississippi River, Louisiana, United States - Miss_Miss_RepA_8d (Metagenome... | ecosystem: Environmental > Aquatic > Freshwater >... | reverse complement strand
GTCGGTGTCCTCTGTCTGAAAGATTTGCGCAAGCATTTTCCCGCCCCGGCTAGGGAAATCCCTAGGGAAAAAAGCGGCATGGATTGTCCACAATATGGTTATCGATCATAACCTTTTTGATTTCCGGTCAACCACTGCAAAGGACTTCCCGATGAGCAACCCGATCCTCGAACGCGCAGCACAGCATGGCGTCACCCTTGAAATGCGTGGTGCCGTCGCCGTGGTCACCCTGCGCCGTCCGGCCAAGCGCAACGCGCTGTCCGATTCGCTGATCGAAGCCATTCGTGACACCTTCCAGAACCTGCCGGCCGAGGCCAAGGCTGCCGTGATTGACGGCGAAGGCGAACACTTCTGCGCTGGCCTGGACCTGTCCGAACTCAAGGAACGCGATGCCGGTGAAGGCGTGTACCACTCGCGCAACTGGCACGTCGCGCTCGACGCCGTGCAGTACGGCCGTGTGCCGGTGATCGCTGCGCTGCACGGCGCCGTGGTCGGTGGCGGCCTGGAACTGGCCAGCGCCGCCCACATCCGCGTGGCCGACGAAAGCACCTTCTACGCCCTGCCCGAAGGCACACGCGGCATCTTCGTGGGCGGCGGCGGCTCGGTGCGCGTGCCCAAGCTGATCGGCGTGGCCCGCATGACCGACATGATGCTCACCGGCCGCGTCTACAACGCGGTCGATGGCGAGCGCCTGGGCTTTGCCCAATACCTGGTGCCACAAGGCACGGGGCTGGACAAGGCGATAGAGCTGGCCACCCGGATCGCGACCAACGCCCCGTTGACCAACTACGCCCTCATGCACGCCCTGCCGCGCATCGCCGAGCAGCCCGCCGACCACGGTTTCCTGACCGAAGCCCTGATGTCCTCGATCGCCCAATCTGCCCCCGAAGCCAAAGCGCGCGTGCGGGCCTTCCTCGAAGGCAAGGCGGCCAAGGTCCAGAAAACCAACTGACAACGCCTGCAAGAGGCCTCGCCTGCGGCCAAACCAAGTCCGGATGACTTTTCGGCCGCAAGCGCGGCCTCCTGCAAAAGCGAGGAGACAAGACAATGAGCACCCCGAAATTCCGCCCCCTCCAATTCGGTGTCACCCGCGTGGCGCTGCGCGATGGCGTGCCCGGCACCCACTACCTGCGTGCTGAGCAGGACCTGAAAGCTTTCCCCGAGCGACTGACAGACCGGCTGCGGCACTGGGCACAGGTCAAGCCAGAGCAGACCTTCATGGCCCGCCGCGTGAAAAACACCGACGGCGGCCTGGGCGATTGGCGCCACGTCACTTATGCCGAGGCCTGGACCACCGCCCGCAGCATTGCCCAAGGGCTGATCAACCGTGGCCTGAACGCGGAAAGGCCGGTCGCCATCCTGAGCGAGAACAGCCTGGAACATGCCCTGCTGGCGCTCGGCTGCCTGGTGGCCGGCGTGCCCTGGACCCCGGTCTCGCCCCCCTACTCGCTGGTCAGCGTCGACTACGACAAGCTCAAGCATGTGCTGCGCACCGTCACACCGGGGCTGGTGTTCGCACAGGACGCGCGCTACGCCAAAGCGATCGCCGCCACGGTCGGCGATGACATGGACATCGTAATGGCCGAAGGCGGCGTCGACGGCCGCCAGGTCAGCAGCTTTTCCGAGCTGTGCGCCACCCCTGTGACCGACGCGGTGGACAAGGCCATGGCCGCCACCGGCCCCGACACCATCGTCAAGTTCCTGTTCACCAGCGGCTCGACCAAGCTGCCCAAGGCGGTCATCAACACCAACCGCATGTGGTGCGCCAACCAGCAGCAAATGACCCAGTCCATGCCCGTGCTGCTGGAGGAGCCTCTGGTGCTGGTGGACTGGCTGCCCTGGAACCATACCTTCGGCGGCAACCACAACTTCGGCATGGTGGTCTACCACGGCGGCACGATGTACATCGACGATGGCAAGCCCACACCCGCACTGATCCAGGAGACGCTGCGCAACTTGCGCGAAGTGGCGCCCACGGTCTATTTCAATGTGCCCACAGGCTTTGAGGCCATTGCCAATGCCATGAAGACCGACGATGTGCTGCGCAAGAACTTTCTGTCGCGCGTGAAGATGTTCTTCTACGCCGGCGCCGCGCTGGCCCAGCCCATCTGGGACAGCCTGTACGAAAGCGAAGAGCGCGAGATCGGCGAGCGCATCGTCATGACATCTGGCCTGGGCATGACCGAATCCGGGCCTTTCGGCCTGTTCGTCACCAGCCCCAATGTGCGTGCTGGCGATCTGGGCGTGCCCACCCCCGGCATGGAGCTCAAGCTGGTGGACACCGACGGCAAGACCGAGGTGCGCTACCGCGGCCCGAACATCACCCCCGGCTACTGGCGCGCACCCAAGGAGACACAGGAGGCCTTTGACGAAGAAGGCTTTTTCAAGACCGGAGATGCGGTCAAGTGGATCGATGAGACGGATGTACACCTGGGCCTGAAGTTCGACGGCCGCATCGCCGAAGACTTCAAGCTGGCCACCGGCACCTTCGTGAGCGTGGGCCCGCTGCGCGGCAAGATCATTGCCGCCGGCGCCCCCTACATCCAGGACGTGGTGCTGACTGGCCTGAACATGAAGGAAGTCGGCGCCATGGTTTTTCCTACCCCCAGGGTACGCGAACTCGCCGGCCTGCCCGACAACGCCCCGCTGGCCGATGTGCTGGCCAGCACCCCGGTGCTCGCGCACTTCCAGAAAGTGGTGGACGAGCTGGCAGCCTCCAGCACCGGCAGTGCCAACCGCATCGCCCGCCTGTGTCTGCTGAGCGAACCGCCAACGATTGACAAGGGCGAGATCACCGACAAAGGCTCGATCAACCAGCGCTCGGTGCTGACCCACCGCGCCGACACCGTGACGGCGCTGCACGAAGACCGCCTGCACTACATCCTCAAACCGCAATAAACCAGGACATCAACCTGTAGGAGCGAGCCCCTGCTCGCGAATGACTCGGCCGCAGGGGCGGCCTCCTGCAAAAAACATTCGGCCGCAGGGGCGGCCTCCAACAGAAAGAGCGCCATGGCTTCCAAAGGATTTTTCAACGCGTTTGCCGATGTGTGGATGCACGAGGGCGTGCGTACGCCCATGGTCGATTACTGTGGCGCACTCGGCCACATCTCGCCCACCGACCTGGGCATCAAGGCCGCACGCGAAGCGCTCAAACGGGCTGGCATCGCCGCCGCCGAGATTGGCTCGGTCATCACCGGCAACATGGCCCCCGGCGACTTCGACCAGTTCTTTTTGCCACGCCACATCGGCCTGTACGCCGGTGTGCCGCAGGACGTCCCCGCCATCATGGCGCAGCGCATCTGCGGCACCGGCTTTGAACTCTTCCGTCAGGCGGGTGAACAGATCGAGGCGGGCGTGTGCGATGCGGCCCTCGTGGTGGGCACCGAAAGCATGACGCGCAACCCCATTGCCGCCTTTGACCACCGCACCGGCTTCAAGCTGGGCGCGCCCGTGGGCTTCAAGGACTACATGTGGGAAGCCCTCAAGGACCCGGCCGCCGGCATCAACATGATCCAGACCGCCGAGAACCTGGCCAAGAAATACGGCATCACGCGCGAGGACGTGGACCAGTTCGCCAGCGACTCGTTCGCCAAAGCCGTTGCGGCCCAGCAAGCCGGTTTCCATGCGGGCGAGATCGTGCCCGTGGTCACCGAAAAATTCGAGCTCGAAGGCTACAAGGCCCGTGGCATCAAGCTGCAAGGCAAAGTGACCGAGGTGAGCACCGACACCCACCCGCGCCTCTCGCCGGTGGAAGTGCTGGCCAAGCTCAAGCCCGTGTACGAGGGCGGCGTGCAGACCGGTGGCAACAGCTCGGCGCTGGTCGACGCCGCGGCGGCCTGCGTGGTCACTTCTGGCGCTTACGCCAAGGCCCACAACAAAAAGCCGCTGGCCCGCGTGGTCGCTGCCGCTGCCGTGGGCGTGCCGCCCGAGATCATGGGCATCGGCCCGGCGCCGGCGATCCGCCTGCTGCTCGAACGCACCGGCCTCACACTCGACCAGATCGGCCGTTTCGAGATCAACGAAGCCCAGGGCGCACAGACGCTGGCCGTGGGCCGCGAACTCGGTCTGGATCTGGCCAAGCTCAACGTGAACGGCGGCGCCATCGCCCTGGGCCACCCGCTGGCGGCTACTGGCGTGCGCCTGACCATCACGCTGGCGCGCGAGCTGCAACGCTCGGGCCTGCGTTACGGCATTTCCAGTGCCTGCGTGGGCGGTGGACAGGGCATTGCCCTGCTGATCGAAAACCCGGCAGGTCAATGACATTGATCTCCACATTTTCGGCCGCAGGGGCGGCCTCCTGCAAAGGGGATGGACCCCGTCTGCCTGCAGGAGCGCGCCCCTGCGCGCGAAATCCGTCAACCATTGAAAAGGAAACGACATGAACATCCAAGGAACAGCAGCCCTCGTCACCGGCGGTGGCTCGGGCCTCGGCGAGGCCACGGCCCGTGAACTCGCCCGTCTGGGCGCCAAGGTCGCCGTGCTCGATCTGAACATGGACAACGCCCAACGTGTGGCCAAGGACATTGGTGGCATCGCCGTGTCGTGCAATGTGTCCGACCCGGACAGCATGGCCCAGGCCATCGAAACCGCAGCCGCCGCCCATGGCCCGGCCCGCATCCTGATGCAGATCGCCGGCATCGGGACCGCCAAGCGCGTGGTCGGCAAGGACGGCAACGCCGCCCCGCTGGAAGACTTCGCCAAAGTCATCAACGTCAACCTGATCGGCACCTACAACGCCGCGCGCCTGTTTGCCGCTGCCTGCGCCAAACTCGACCCGATGGAAGACGGCGCCCGTGGCGTGATGGTGTTCACCGCCTCGGTGGCCGCCTATGACGGCCAGGTGGGCCAGCAGGCCTACAGCGCTTCCAAGGCCGGCGTGGTTGGCATGACGCTGCCCATGGCGCGGGATCTGGCGCAGCACGGCATCCGCGTGTGCACCATCGCCCCGGGCCTGTTTGCCACGCCGCTCATGAAGACCCTGCCCGAGCCGGTGCAGCAATCGCTGGCCGCCAGCATCCCCTTCCCCTCGCGCCTGGGCAAGCCCAGCGAGTTTGCCGAGCTGGCCTGCCACATCGTCAGCAACAACCACCTCAACGGTGAAACCATTCGCCTCGATGGCGCACTGCGCATGGCACCTCGGTGAACCTGCCTGCATCATTTCTGCGCACGCGCAAATCCATGGATGCCCGATCCCCTCGGGCATGACATCCTGAAGACTGAAACCAACCCAGAACCATGAGCAAGACCGTTGTCTACGAAGTGGAAGTGATGTTCGGTGACTGCGACCCCGCAGGCATCGTGTTCTTCCCGAACTTTTCCAAATGGATGGATGCCTCGTCGCTGAACTTCTTTGTGAAGTGCGGCGTGCCGCCCTGGCGCGAGCTGGTCAAGACGCGCGGCATCATCGGCACGCCGCTGCTGGAGATCCACACGAAATTCATCCGCCCCGCCACCTATGGCGAGCGCATCCAGGTGCACACCAGCGTCGAAGAATGGCGCGAGAAGGTGATCGTGCACAGGCACATCGTCAAGCGTGGCGACACCGTGCTGTGCGAGGGCACCGAAGTACGCGCTTTCTGCATCAAGCACCCCGATGATCCGGACCGCATCAAGGCCATCCCCGTCCCCGAGGACATCAAGGCTTTGTGCATGTGAACCCGATCCATTTGCTTCAGAACACACCATGAACACCCGTCGTCAATTCACCCAATCCCTGCTGGGCAGTGCTGCCCTTTCCGCCATGGGCATGCCGCTGGCTGCACTGGCCCAGGGCAACCCCGATCTGGCCAGGATCCTGGTCGGTTTTCCGCCCGGCGGCACCACCGATGCGCTCTCGCGCCGCGTGGCCGAGAAGCTGCGTGGCAGCTACGCCCAGAACATGCTGGTGGAAAACAAACCGGGGGCCGGGGGTCAGATCGCCATCACCACACTCAAAACCGCTCCGGCCGATGGCAGCACCCTGCTGCTGACCCCGTCGTCGATGCTCTCGGTCTATCCCTTCACCTACTCCAAACTGCCCTACACGCTGGATGACCTGGCCCCCGTGTCGGTGGCTTGCTTCTTCAGCCTCGGCTTTGGCGTGGGTCCGGCCGTGCCGGCCAGCGTCAAGAACATCAAGGACTTCCTGGCCTGGGCCAAGTCCAACCCTGAAAAGGCCAACTACGGCTCGCCAGCCGCCGGCTCGATCCCGCATCTGAGCGCTGCGCTGCTGGGCAAGATGACCAGGACCGACATCAAACACATCCCTTACCGGGGTTCTGCCCCAGGCATTGCCGACCTGCTGGGCGGCCAGATCTCGGCCATGTGCTCACCGGTAGGCGACTACCTGCAACACGTGAAGGCCGGCAAGCTGCGCCTGCTGGGCACCACCGGTCCCAAGCGTTCGCCCTTCACGCCGGATGTGCCCACCTTCAAGGAGCAAGGCATCGACATCGCCGTGCGGGAGTGGTATGGCTTCTTCCTGCCAGCCAAGGCCTCGCCCGAAGTGCGTCGCCGCGCCGCCGCTTACCTGCAGCCTGCGCTCAACAGCAAGGATGTGGTCGAGAGCCTGGCCCAGGTCGGCATGGAAGCCCAGTCGTCCACGCCTGATGAACTGGCCGCATGGCTCAAGGCCGATGCCGACCAGTGGCGCGGTATCGTGAGGGACATCGGCTTCTCAGCCGATTCCTGATTCCCTGTTCACACACACCAGGCCCTGAACGCATGAACGCCTACCAACCCCGTACCGACGAGATGCACTTCGTGCTCTCGCGTGTCCTCAACGCCCCCACCCTGCTGCAGGAGCTGCCCGCCTTTGGCGAAGTCGATCCTGACCTGATGCAGCAGGTGCTCGATGAAGCCGGCAAATTCGTCGGCGAAGTGATCGCCCCGCTCAACCGCGACGGCGACGAGATCGGTGCGCAGTGGAAAGACGGCGCAGTCACCATGCCGCCGGGCTTCCGTGACGCTTACCAAGCGTTCTGGCAAGCCGGCTGGCCTGCGCTGGCGGCCAGCGCCGAAGATGGTGGCCAGGGCCTGCCCAGCGTGCTCGAAGCCATGCTCTATGAAATGCTCTCGGCCGCCAACCACGGCTGGACCATGGCGCCGGGCCTGCTGCACGGCGCCTACGAGTGCATCAAGCACCACGCCAGCGACGAACTCAAAGCGCAGTATCTGGAAAAAGTGGCCACCGGCGAATGGCTGGCCACCATGTGCCTGACCGAGCCACACGCGGGCTCCGACCTGGGTCTGTGCCGCACCAAGGCCGTGCCGCAGGCTGATGGCAGCTACCTGCTGTCGGGCACCAAGATCTTCATCTCGGGCGGCGAGCATGTCCTGACCGACAACATCGTCCATCTGGTGCTGGCCCGCCTGCCCGACGCCCCGCCCGGCCCCAAGGGCCTGTCGCTGTTTCTGGTGCCCAAGTTCTACCCGGACGGCACGCGCAGTGCGGTGCACTGCGAGCGCATCGAAGAAAAAATGGGCCTGCACGGCAGCCCGACTTGCGTGATGCGTTTTGACGAAGCCGCCAGCCGCATCGTGGGCGAGCCCGGCAAGGGCCTGAACGCGATGTTCATCATGATGAACGCGGCACGTCTGCATGTGGCCCTGCAGGGCATCGGCCTGCTGGATGCCGCCTGGCAAAAAGCCGACGCCTATTCTCAGGAACGCCGCCAGATGCGCGCACCGGGCAAAGGCAAGGGTACCGGTGAGGCCGATCTGATCGCCGAACACCCGGCCATGCGCCGCATTCTCGACACCCAGCGCGCCTGGGTGGATGCGGGCCGCGTGCTGGCCTACAAGACGGCCCTTGAGCTTGACCAGATCAAGCACGGAGTGGCCGAAGCACAACCGTTTGCGCAACGCTGGTGCGCCCTGGTCACGCCCATCATGAAGTCGGTCTTCACGCACCAGGCTTTTCATGGCGGCAGCGACTGCCTGCAGGTGTTTGGCGGCCACGGCTATGTGCGCGAATGGGGCATCGAGCAACACATCCGCGACGCCCGCGTGGCGATGATTTACGAGGGCACCAACGAGATCCAGGCCATTGACCTGCTGGTGCGCAAGGTGTTGGCCGATGGCGGCCAGGGCATGAACGCCTTACTGGACTTTGTCGAAACCGACCTTCCGGCCAAGGCTGCCACACGCACCGCCGCCGTGGCACGCATCGGCACACTGCGCGCGGTGACGAAACAAATCGTGGAGGCTGCACCGAAGGACGCGCAACTGCCGTTTCGCGTGGCCGACGACTATTTGCGCGCCTGCGCATTGGTGCTGCTGGACTGGGCCTGGTTGCGCATCGATGCGGCCGTGGATGCCAACACGCCAAATGCCGCCAACCGCTGGCAAGCCCCGGCACAGGCGCTGCGCCAATGGGTGCTGCCCGAGTTCCAGATGCGCACCTACATCATCGTGCAGCAGTGTGCGGCGGTGGCGGCATAATCCGCGCCTGAACTTTCACTTATGGCCAGAACCGCACAATCGAGCTTCAAGCGACCCAGCCACCGCAGCAAGAAATCCGCTGGCGGTCTGCCCAATGTCACCGCCATCGAGCAGGTCGATACCAGCTACCTGCAGACACTGCTGGGTTACAACGCGCGGCGTGCGGCATTGACCATCATCGAAGGCTTTCTGGAGCGCATGGCCGAGTTTGGGCTGCGGCCTGTGGATTTTTCCGTCATGTCGGTCATCCAGCACAACCCGGGGGTGACCTCTCGCCAGCTGTGCGCGGCGCTCAACCTGCTGCCGCCCAATCTGGTGGGCCTGATCCAGTCGCTGGAGGCGCGTGGTTTGATTCACCGCCTGCCCCACCCCACCGACGGTCGTGCCATGGGTCTGCACCCTACGCCCGAAGGGGCTGCGCTCATGCAGCAGGCCGAACAGGCGGCGACCGATCTGGAGATCGAACGGTCCTCACGCCTGACCCCCACGCAGCGCAAGACGCTGCTGGACCTGCTGCAAAAAATTTACCTCTGAGCCCGCTCGGCCAGGAAAATGTCGATGCGGCGGTTGCGTGCGCGACCGGCTTCCGTGCTGTTGTCTGCAATCGGTTCGCGCGATCCGCGCCCATCGATGCTGATGCGTGAGGACGCTACCCCGCGTGACACGAGATAGTCACGCGCGCTCTGTGCCCGGTTGACCGACAGCGGGTTGTTGATGGCATCGCTGCCCGTGTTGTCGGTGTGGCCCACGATGCGCACCTCCATCGACGGCTGCTGGTTCAGACCTTGCGCGAACTGGTCCAGGATAGGCATCAGGCGCGGCTGAATGTCATGACGCCCCGTGGCGAAGGAGATGTCGTTCGGGATGCTCAGCTTGAGCTGGTTGTCGGCCGTCTGCGTGACCACTGTGCCCGTGCCCGCCGTGGCGCGCTCCATCTGCCGCTTCTTCTCTTCCATCTGGCGTGACCAGACGTAGCCGCCCAGGCCACCCAGTGCCGCACCGATGGCGGTGCCGCGGGTGTTACCACCGACCACCTGACCAGCCACCGCACCGATCACGGCCCCCGTGGTGGCGCCACGCTGTTCGGGCGTCATGGTGTCGCAACCTGCCAGCACGGCCACGCTGGCGCACGCCAGAACAACCTGCTTCAAGGAAAAACGGTATGAGGGGTTCATGGATGGTGTCCTTTCTGTTTTGGGTAGCAGGTCCTTCTTGAAGGACCTGCGAAAAGCTTACCCAAAAGCCATGCTCTGGATGTAAACAAATGTTGTCAGTGCGCCAGGGCGCTCAGCCTTGAGCTTTTGCCAGCAGGGGCAGAACAAGCTGTACCCGTGCGCCACCGGAGGCGGGATTGTCCAGCGACAGCCGCCCACCGAATCCGGTCAGGATGCCGTGGGCCATGTACAAGCCCAGACCGTTGAGCCAATCCATGGAAGACAGCACCCCCTCGTGGGTCTGCGCCAGCACCCGTGGTGGCAGACCGGGGCCGCCATCGCGAACTTCAATGCAGGCTTCCTCTCCCTGAACCCGCAGACTGACCGAAATCAGGGCGTGCTGCATGTCGGTCTGCACCTGAGCCAACGACTGCTTCAGAACCTGATGGAGATCCACCTCGCGCCAGCCGAGCCTGTGTCTGCTCATTGGGCGTCAAATCCAGCATCATGCCCACATACAAGAAATGGCCAACCATCGCCATCACCAAGGCCGTCAGCGTCAGTAGACTGGCATTCCAGGTGTTGCTGAAGGGACTGGGTGTGGCAATCGACTCCCGTGACAGTGCACTCTGCAGTGTGAGCGTCAGCCCCAGCACAAGGTAAGTGACCGCGATCGTGGCCGCGTTGCCACTGCGGATCTGGCGGGACAGGCGAAAGGCACACCAAGCGGTGTACAAGGACAGCAGCCCCAGCGCCAGGCGCATCCACAGGCCACGCTGCGCGGGTGAACACCACGCCAGCAGTGCGCTGTAGAAACCCGCCCCCAACAACAGCCACACCAGCACCTGCCCCCTCGACCAGGCACGACCCTGTGTGGTGCGCAGCGACTGTGCCCAGAACACCATGCTGCCCAGCACGCAGATGTTGGCCACCTGGTAGCTCACCACCGCCGGCAGCCAGGGCCGCAGTCCCATGAGCACTATGCCCAGGCCAGCCGCCAGCCCTCCTGCACACCACCAGGCAACGGCCTGGTCTGAGGCCGGCCGCAGCGCCAGCCACACCATGACCGGCAGGGCCAGAAACAGGAATGCCGCCAGAATCAGCGTGGTCTGACTGTGCAGCATGCTCAGGCCGCCTGCAGTGCCTGCTCCAACGATTCCAGCGTGAAAGGTTTGGACAGAAGAGTCACACCCTGCATGGCCCGCACGCGCGCCAGCAATTTCTCATCCAGCGCAGCGGTGATCATCACGATGGGCAGTTGCGGTCGCCGCCGGAGCAACTCGGCCGCCAGATCGGCCCCGTTCATGCCGGGCAGGTTCAGGTCCAGCACCACGGCACCGAGCCGGGTTGTCGTGCCATCCGAGTCAGACAGCCACAAATGCCCATCACGCAGCGTCAATGCAGCCAGCAAGGACTCGGCGCTTTCATGCACGCTGGCCGCCATACCCTTGAACGACAGCAGCGCCTTGAGCGCCTGCGCAATCTGGACCTCATCGTCCACCAGCGCCACCATGCCCGGCGGCGTCAGCCCCTGATCCGTACTCGAC
>Ga0256359_1000070_pt1 | contig 11492 bp, 9 predicted proteins | sample MistaT_21_FD_183677 | JGI IMG/M metagenome (GOLD analysis project Ga0256359, IMG submission 183677) | Metatranscriptome of freshwater microbial communities from Mississippi River, Louisiana, United States - Miss_Miss_RepA_8d (Metagenome... | ecosystem: Environmental > Aquatic > Freshwater > River... | reverse complement strand
CGGCCTACGGCTCCATCGTGGCCGCCGGCGCCAACGCCTGCGTGCTGCATTACCGCGCCGACCAGGCGCCCATCCGCGACGGCGAGCTGGTGCTGATCGACGCCGGCTGCGAGCTCGATGGCTATGCCAGCGACATCACCCGCACCTTCCCGGCCAACGGCCAGTTCACCGGTCCGCAGCGTGAGCTGTACGAGCTGGTGCTGGCTTCGCAGGACGCGGCGGTCGCTGCCACCCGAGCCGGCGCGCGCTTTGTCGATCCGCACAACGCCACCGTGGCAGTGCTGGCGCAAGGCCTGCTCGATGTGGGCCTGCTCGACAAAAACAAGGTCGGCAGTGCGCAGGACGTGATCGCCAACCGCAGTTATTTCCCCTTCTACATGCACCGCACCGGCCACTGGCTGGGCATGGACGTGCACGACTGCGGCAGCTATGTGGAGCCTTCCGAGGTGGGCCAGGTCAGCGAGCGCAAAGACCCGCTCAGCGGCGAAACCATCAAGGACCGCCCCAGCCGTATCTTGCGCGAGGGCATGGTGCTGACCATCGAACCGGGCCTGTATGTGCGCCCTGCGCAAGGCGTGCCCGAACAGTTCTGGAACATCGGCATCCGCATCGAGGACGACGCGGTGGTCACGGCCGATGGTTGCGAACTGATCACCCGCGACGTGCCGGTGGCCCCCGACGAGATTGAAGGGCTGATGCGTGCCTGAACTGCAAGGCCGCATCGTCTCGGTGCAGGTGGGCCACTCGCGCCTGCTGCGCGTGGGCGAACGCACGGTGCGCTCGGCCATCTGCAAGCAGGCCGTTGCAGGTCCGGTGAGTGTGGGGCCGCTGGGTCTGAAGGGTGATGAGCAAAACGACCTGAGCGTGCATGGTGGCCTGTCCAAGGCGGTGTACGCCTTGCCGTACGTTCACCTGGCTTGGTGGTCGGCACAGCGTCTGGTGGCAGGTGTGTCCATGCTCGAGGAAGCTTTTGTGCCTGGCCAGCTCGGTGAAAACCTGAGCCTGGACGGCGTGGATGAGCACAATGTTTTCATTGGTGACCGTCTGTGTTTCGACGGGGGCGTGGTGCTGCGTGTGACCGAGCCGCGCCAGCCCTGCGCCAAGTTCAATGCGGTGCTCGGTTACGAACGTGCCGGCAAGGAGATGGTGCAGTCTGGCCGGTGCGGGTTTTATCTGGCGGTAGAGCAGCCAGGGGCTTTGCAGGCAGGCGAGGCTTTCAGGCTCCAGTCCGGCCTGCGCGAGACATCCATCGCCCGGGCCTTGCAGCACAAGGCGTTCAAACACTTGCGCTGAACGAATCGGGCCTTCACTTTTGCATTCAGGTCAAAAGCCTGCTGACTTTGATACGTATTGAACCGAATGCCACGGTCATGTCAGAGGCCTACAATGGAAAACACCATATCACCTGACGAAATCGGAGGGTGGTCACAACAACGGAGATCCCCATGAGCAACAAGCTCCAGGCCGAAGAAAAACGCGCCATCCTGCGCAAGGCTGCCCTCGAATACCACGAGTTCCCCACCCCCGGCAAGATCGCCATTGCCGCCACCAAACAGCTGGTCAACCAGCACGATCTGGCGCTGGCCTATTCACCCGGTGTGGCGGCCCCCTGCGAGGAAATCGTCAAGGACCCGGCGGCTGCCTTCAAGTACACCAGCCGCGGCAACCTGGTCGGCGTGGTGACCAACGGCACCGCCGTGCTGGGGCTGGGCGACATTGGCCCGCTGGCCGGCAAGCCGGTCATGGAAGGCAAGGGCGTGCTCTTCAAGAAGTTCTCGGGCATCGATGTGTTCGACATCGAGATCAACGAGAAGGACCCGGACAAGCTGGTCGAGATCATCGCGGCGCTGGAGCCGACTTTTGGCGGCATCAACCTCGAAGACATCAAGGCGCCCGACTGTTTCTACATCGAGCGCAAGCTGCGCGAGCGCATGAAGATTCCGGTCTTCCACGACGACCAGCACGGCACCGCCATTGTGGTCGGCGCGGCTATCCTCAACGGCCTCAAAGTTGTGGGCAAGGACCCGAAAAAGATCAAGCTGGTGACTTCGGGTGCAGGCGCGGCGGCGCTGGCTTGCCTTGGCCTTTTGGTCAAGCTGGGTATCCCGCGAGAGAACATCTGGGTGACCGACCTGGCCGGTGTGGTCTATGAAGGCCGCACCGAATTGATGGACGAGGACAAGGTCCAGTTCGCGCAAAAGACCGATCTGCGCAAGCTCGCCGAAGTCATCGAGGGCGCGGACGTGTTCCTGGGCCTGTCGGCGGGTGGCGTGCTCAAGCAGGACATGGTGGCCAAGATGGCCGCCAAGCCGCTGATCTTGGCCCTGGCCAACCCCAACCCCGAGATCACGCCCGAAGACGTCAAGGCGGTGCGCGACGATGCCATCATGGCCACCGGCCGCACCGACTACCCCAACCAGGTCAACAACGTCCTGTGTTTCCCCTACATCTTCCGCGGTGCGCTCGACTGTGGTGCGACCACCATCACGTTGGAGATGGAGATCGCTGCGGTGCACGCCATTGCCGAGCTGGCGCAGGCCGAGCAAAGCGAAGTGGTGGCGGCGGCTTATGTGGGTCAGCCGCTGGCGTTTGGTCCCGAGTACCTGATCCCCAAACCGTTTGATCCGCGCCTGATGATGAAGATCGCGCCGGCCGTGGCGCAAGCGGCTGCTGACAGTGGCGTGGCTTCACGCCCGATCACCGACATGGATGCCTATCGCGAGCGCCTGCAAGGTTTCGTGTACGCCTCTGGTACGACCATGAAGCCGATTTTCCAGGCCGCACGCCGCGCACTCAAGAAACGGGTGGCCTACAGCGAGGGTGAGGAAGAGCGCATCCTGCGTGCCGCCCAGATCGTGGTCGATGAAGGCATTGCCCGGCCCACGCTGATCGGCCGTCCGGCCGTGATCGCCAAGCGCATCGAGAAGTTCGGCCTGCGCCTGCAGGAGGGGCTGGACTACGACGTGGTCAACGTCGAGCAGGACGACCGCTACCGCGACTTCTGGCAGACCTACCACCGCATGACCGAGCGCAAGGGCGTGACCGAATCGATCGCCAAGATCGAAATGCGCCGCCGCCTGTCGCTGATCGGGGCCATGCTGGTCCACAAGGGCGATGCCGATGGCCTGATCTGCGGCACCTGGGGCCACAACACCATGCACCTGACCTACATCGACCAGGTGATTGGCAAGCGTGCCGGGGTGACCACTTTTGCCGCCATGAACGGCCTGATGCTGCCGGGCCGCCAGGTCTTCATCGTCGACACCCACGTCAACTATGACCCCAGCGCCGAACAGCTGGCCGAGATCACCGTCATGGCGGCGGAAGAGATGCGCCGCTTTGGCATTGCGCCCAAGGCCGCCTTGCTCAGCCACTCCAACTTCGGTACGTCCAACCAGCCCAGCGCGGTCAAGATGCGCCAAGTGCTGGAATTGCTGCGCCAAAGTGCGCCCTGGCTGGAGGTGGATGGCGAAATGCACGGGGATGTCGCGCTTGACGCCGCCGCCCGCGAGGCCATCATGCCGCACAGCGCGCTGTCGGGCGGTGCCAACCTGTTGGTCATGCCCAACATCGACGCCGCCAACATCGCCTACAACCTGCTCAAGACGGCGGCGGGTGGCAACATCGCCATCGGCCCGGTGCTGCTGGGGGCGGCCAAGCCCATCCACATCCTGACGCCGAGCACCACGGTGCGCCGCATTGTCAACATGACGGCCCTGACCGTGGCCGACGCCAACGCCCACCGCTGAGGCATGACCGCTGTCGTTGGGTCAGAACTGAACCCACGACAGCTGGCGCTCACTTATTGGGTCGAAAAGACCGCTTGACCTGCCTGTTTAATGGGCAGGCCCTTGCTTTTTTTTGTGCAATGCATCACACTAGCGCCCTTGAGTGTTCGGGTTAACCCGGTGCTCTTGAAAGGTGTTTTCGTGGTGGTTTGGCTTCCCGCTGTTTCCAGGCGCTGGTCGGTGTTTGTGCTGGCTCTGGCCGGGTTGGCGTGCACTGGATTGGTGCATGCCAAGTCTGAATCCGACAGTACGATCCGCGCCGCGCTGGCGCTCAGCGAGTTGCCAGCAGAGGGTCAGCAGACCTACCGTCTCATCCATCAGGGCGGTCCTTTTCCGTACGAGAAGGACGGGACTGTTTTCGGGAATCGGGAACGGCAGCTGCCCAGGCAGGCGCGGGGTTATTACCGCGAATACACCGTCAAGACACCTGGCGCGAGAGATCGCGGAGCCCGACGCATTGTGTGTGGTGGCGAGGTGCCGAAACAACCGGATGCCTGTTATTACACCGCAGACCATTACGCGAGCTTTCGCGTGATTGTCCAGACCAAGAACTAGAGATTGATTTTCAGGAAGACCACAGAGATGGAAGCCGTGCAGCGAACACAACAGGACACGCCCCTCAAAGGCGTTCGCTCGAACATCGTGCAATCGATCCGCGCCCACCGCGTGAGCGACCTGCAGGAAGCCGCCCAAAAGCTGGGCCACCACTTCCTGTATGCCAACCTGGGCGATGCCCAGAGCAAGCAGGACGTGCTGGACATGATCGGTGCCCAGTTCACCTTGCCCACCCATTTTGGCAAGAATTTCGATGCCCTGTACGACTGCATGACCGACCCGCTGCACAAGTCGGGTCCGCAGCCGGGCTTCATTGTGGTGCTCGAGCAAATTCCCGCCAACGTCAAGTTCGACAAGGAAGCCCGCGAACAGCTGCTGGACATCTTCCGTGACACGGCCGATTACTGGGCCGACCGCAAGGTTCCTTTCCGCTGCTTCTATTCCTTTGCCGTGGCGCGTGCTGCCCAGGCCGGTCAAGCCCGTGCCGCAGATGCCGCAGATGCCGAAGCCGAAGTGGAAGAAGGCGAAAAAATGCCGACCGACAAGCTGGTGGACGTGTCGCCGCTGGCCCTGCGCATGAGCAGCCCCTTCAACGCTGGTTACTGGCTCGCCGCCGCCTGATCACAGGCCTCTGGCTCAAAAACAAAGCCCCGCTTGCGGGGCTTTGTTTTTGTGGCGCGACAAAAAGAGAAATGCTCAAGCAACAACCGCCTGGGCAAGGCTCACGTATTCATCCACTGGCACCTCTTCGGCTCGGCGTTGCAGATCGAAGGTGCCGGCAAACTTTTTCTCTTCCAGCCATTTGCCCAGCGTGTGGCGCAGCAGTTTGCGGCGCTGGCTGAAGGCCACCTGCACCAGTGTTTCGAGCACGGTGCGGTCGAGTGACGCGGGCTGGGCATGCGGCACCATGCGCACCACGGCGCTGTCCACGCGCGGGGGCGGGTCAAAGCATTCGGGGGGCACGAACAGCACATTGTCCATCGCGTAGCGCCATTGCAGCATGACCGACAGGCGGCCGTAATCGGCCGTGGCTGGCTCGGCCACCATGCGGTCGATCACCTCCTTTTGCAGCATGAAGTGCTGGTCTTCGATGGCGTCGACATGGTCGAGCAGGTGGAACAGGATCGGGCTGGAGATGTTGTAGGGCAGGTTGCCCACCACGCGCAGCTTCTGGCTGGAGTTGGCGGGCAGGATGTCGCGCGCCAGCGCGGTGAAGTCCACCTTGAGCACGTCGGACTCGACCACGCGCAGGTGCGGGTGTTCGCGCAGGCGGCGGGCCAGATCGCGGTCGAGTTCGATCACGGTGAGCTGCCCCAGGCGTTCGACCAGAGGTTGCGTCAGTGCCGCCAGGCCGGGGCCGATTTCGACCATCGTCTGGCCGGGTGCAGGCGCAATCTCGCGCACGATGGCGTCGATGATCGCGCTGTCCGACAGGAAATGCTGGCCGAAGCGCTTGCGGGCAATGTGCTTCATGTCAGCGTTGAGGTGAAGCGTTGTTCTGAGGCAGCGGGGACACTTCGGGAGGCTCGCGCATTTCGACGTAGGCGCGCCCGCGCACGTCTTCCACCCAGCGCTCATAAGCTTCATCAAGCCGCTTCTCGCGCAGGCTGGCGCGGGCCATGTCACGTTGCTCTTTTTCGGGCACAGCCACTTTGCGGCGATCGGTCACTTCCAGGATGTGCACCCCAAAGCGGGACACCAGCGGCTCGCTGATCTGGCCGGGCTGCAGGCGGTCCATGACCTGTTCGAACTCGGGCACGAACTGGCCCGGGCTGGCCCAGCCCAGGTCGCCTCCCTGGGCGGCACTGCCATCCTGCGACATCTCCTGCGCAGCACGGGCGAAGGCGGTGCGGCCGGACAGGATCTGGCGACGCACTTCCTGCAGGCGGGCCACGGCCTGGTCACGTGAGAGTTGTGCGGTCGGACGCAGCAGGATGTGGCGGGCACGCGTCTGCACCACGGTCATGACGGCGCTGGCCTGGCGACGGTCGAGCAGTTTGAGGATGTGAAAGCCCGCACCGGAGCGCACCGGACCGGCAATGCCCTGGGCAGGCAGCGAACGCACGGCTTCAACAAACAGCTCCGGGTAGCGGTCGGCGGTGCGCAGACCCATCTCACCGCCCTTGGCCCCTTTGTCAAAGGCTTGCGAGTGGGTCTTGGCCAGCTGCGCAAAGTCTTCGCCTGCGCGTGCGCGGCGGGCGATGTCCCTGGCCTTGTCTTCCAGGGTCTTGATTTCAGCAGGGCTGCTGTTTTCCGGCACGGCCACCAGGATCATGGCGATGTTCAGTTCAGGGGTGGCGTCCGGAGAGCCCTGGGCCTGGTCACGGATGAACTGGTCGATGTCGGTGTCGGAGATGCGGATGCGCGACTCCACCTCGCGTTCGCGCAGGCGTGACAGGGTCAGCTGCTTTTTGAGTTGGTCACGAAACGCTGCGACCGTCATGCCTTCCTGGGTCAGCCGCTGGTGAAAGGCTTCACGCGTCAAGCGGTTGTTGGCCGCGACGTTGGCCTCTGCCTGGTCGATCTGGTCGTCGTCGATCTTGATCCCTTGTTCCTGGGCCTGCTGCAGCTGGGCTTTTTCATTGATCAGCATGTCCAGCGCCTGCTGTGTCAGCTGCTGGGCCGGAGGCACCGATGCGCCACGCGCGGCCAGTTCCCGCAGCAGGCGGTTGCGCATGGCCTGTACCTCGCTGTTGGTCACGGGCTCGCTGTTGACGACCGCCACGATGAAATCGGCAGACCGCATCGACGATGCCGTCTGGCCAGTGGCGGGAAGGGCATGCCAAGCCAGTCCAGCCAGAATGGCTGTCACAAGATGACAGGTGCGGGGCAGCAATTTATTCATATTGCAGGAATCGGCTGGGGGTTGTCGGTTGCTCACGCAGGTACTGGTAGCGTGGGATGTTTCGTTTCAGGCTGTCCAGCGGGCTGACGCCCACGCGGCCAAAGCCCACCAGTTCCAGCTGGAACATGATGCGGGTGGTGGCGGTGCTGACCGTGCTTTGCAGGCGCTCAAAGGCAACGCGACCGAGCCAGCAACCCGCATCGTATTCAAACCCGACCAGCGTATCGACCAGGCGCCTGTCCTGCAAACTGTAGTTCATGCGGCCGACGCTGTACCAGCGATCGGCGCCCAGGCCCTGGCCGCCGGCCTTGACGCCGGAATCGTCAGGCCGGTTGCTCCAGCGGATGTCGCTCAAAGGCCATTGCCAGCCCACGTCAAGCAGTTCGCTGGGGTTGGCAGGGTCCTTGTTGATGCGGTATGCGGCGTTGAGCAAGCGGTAGGGGCCCGGGTTGTAGCGGGTCTGCAGCGTCGAGCGGCGGACTTCGTTGGTCTGGTTGTTGAGCTGAACGGCCCCGTCGAATGACCATTGATCGTTCCAGCGTGTGCCCGCACCCAGCAGCAAATCGCTCAGCCCCTTTTTTTCCTCTGAGGTATTGGGGAGGATGACCTTTTGATCGGAAAACCGCAGGCGCTGGGCGATGCCCACGCGAAGCAACTCCGCACCGCTGGTGTTGTCGAAGAGCCGGCTGCTGACGCCAAAGGTCATGATGTTGTTGTCCACGATCCGGTCCTGCCCCACATAGGGGTTCTCGCTGTAGATGGTGGACAGGTTGAAGTCGGTCAGGCCTGTGTCGTAAACCGGCAGCCTGCTCTGGTCCACAAAGGGCGTGCGCACATAGAAAATGCGGGGCTCCAGTGTCTGCGTCAGGTTCTTGCCCAGCCAGGCCGTCTCCCGTTCAAAGGTCAGGCCGCTGTCCAGGCTGAAGGTGGGCAGTACGCGGTTGACCGAGGAGCTGCCATCGCTGAGCGGGGACTGCATGTCATAGCGGGTGGCGTGCAGCTGAATTTTCGGGGTGATGTAACCCCAGGGGGCAATCCAGGGGCGACTCACCTGGGTCTGCGTGTAGCTGCGTGTGCCGTTGCGCAAGTTGGCCAGTGTGGCCGCAGAGACGTTGGGGATCCGGCTGTAATCGGCTTCGAACCGGGTGGTGTCGCCAATGACAGACCAGTCCAGTCCATGGTCGTTCCACCTGCCATAGCGCATGGTGATTTGCGGGGCCCGGTCATAAGGGGGCGTGATGGGCGAGGTGACATCCTGCTGCGTTTGCCAGCGCTGCACCAGACCCACCATCGAAAAACCGTCGCGTCCCCAGGACACCGTGCCCGTGGTGGGCAGTACCCGCTGCGTCAAGGCCACGGGGGCACCGAGTTGGCCCGAGGCACCCAGGTAAGTCCTGGGGAAGTCGCGCCAGTACATGTCGTCACTGACGCGGTTGATGGACAGGGCCGCGCCCAGGCGGCCAATGCCGTCGACGCCCGTGTCGATGCTGCCGTTGTGCTGGGTGCTCAAACCCCAGCGGTTGTCCTTGCGCAGCGCGTCGTGGGGCAGCCAGTTGAGCCGGACCTGCCCGTTGTAGTCGGACTCGAGGTACCGGAATTCGCTCTCAAGGCCGACACCGCGCTTGCTCATGGCCCGGGTGACGAAGGTGGCATCCCGGTTGGGCGCGATGTCCCAGTAGTAGGGCTGCATCACTTCAATCCCGCTGATCGAATCGATCGCCACGACCGGCGCGAGCAGGCCGGACATCCGGTTGGACTCCAGCGGGAACTTCACATCGGGCAAGGTCGGCGTCTGGTAGCCGTAAAACTGGATCTGAACGTTTTCGGCCTTGCCCATGCCTTCGGCGGCGTCGGTGCTGATCTGCGTGGCCTTCATGAACCACTCGGGCAGCCATTCCGGACCAGGAGTGGCACGGCAGGTGGTGTAGCGTGCCTGATGGGCGACCATCCTGTCTTCGTCAACGAAATCCACTTTGCGTGCGTCGCCGTGACCACCTTGCGAGAGCCGGTAGCGAGGGGATTCGAACGCACCCTGGAAGCTGTCCACCTGCAAGTCCAGCCTGGGGCCTTCGAAGAGGTTGCCCTGACGGCTGAGCCGCACATGCCCTTGCGCTTGCAGGTGGTCCTGGCTCTGGTCGTACACGATGCGGTCTGCACGGACCACCAGTCCGGGGCGGCGGATCATGGCGCCGTCTTCCAGCACCAGGTCCATGTCCGGGCGAAGTCGGATTTGCCCCGCTTCGACGTGGGTAACGCCCTTGCGGCTTTCCTGCTCGGACAGGTTTTCCTGCAAGCGGGGGCTGCTGCGCAGTTGAATGCCTTGTGCCTGAGCGAATGCCAAGCCAGGCCAAACGCACAACGCCACCAGCCAGAAGGCGGGTGGACAATTCAAGGCTGTGAGAGGTCGCAAGGACAAGGTGAAGACAGAGGTGGGTTGGGCGATGCGGTCGCAATGCCGATGGGGCATTGCATAAAATGGATTATCCATGAGCCAACCTGTAACACCGCACCGTCACCTGGTCCAGCCCCGAGCGAGAAAGCCTGTTTGGCCGCTGGCTGGACGCCTTGACCCCCTCACAATCCCTGCTGCCGCACAGCCTGCGCATCGCCTCGGCCGACGCCAGCTTCCGGCGCTATTTGCGCATCGATACTGCGGCTGGCGACACGCGCATCGTCATGGACGCACCGCCCGACAAGGAAAATTGCCAGCCTTTCGTGCAGGTGGCGGGCCTGATGCAGGCCGCCGGCCTGCGCGCCCCGCAGGTGCTGGACTGGCAGCGCGAAGACGGTTTCATGCTGCTGACCGACCTGGGCGACCAGACCATGATGTCGGCCATCGACGCCGACAACCCCCCGGCCAACCAGGCCCTGTACCTGCAGGCGGTGGACACGCTGGTGCAGTGGCAACAGGCCTCGCGCCCGGGCGAATTGCCGCCGTATGACGAAGCGCTGCTGCGCCGCGAGTTGAGCCTGTTCCCCGACTGGTACCTGGCGCAGCACAAGGGCCTGGCGGTGGACGGCAAGGTGCGCGAGACGCTGGACCAGGCGTTTGACGTGATCGTGCAGCGCAACCTGGCCGCGCCCAGCGTGTATGTGCACCGCGACTTCATGCCGCGCAACCTGATGATGCCCTTCCAGAGTGAACAGCTGGGCGTGCTGGACTTCCAGGACGCGGTCTACGGCCCGGTGACCTATGACATCGCCAGCCTGATGCGCGACGCCTTCCTGAGCTGGGAAGAAGACTTCGTGCTCGACATCACCATCCGCTACTGGGAAAAGGCACGCAAGGCCGGCCTGCTGGACTTTGAAGACTGGCACAGCGACTTTGGCGCCTTCTACCGCGCCGTGGAATGGATGGGCCTGCAGCGCCACCTGAAAGTCGCCGGCATCTTTGCGCGGCTGACCCTGCGTGACGGCAAGCCCAAATACCTGGCCGACGCGCCGCGTTTCATCGCCTACATCCGCGCCACCGCCAGCCGCTACCGCGAGCTCAAGCCCCTGCTGCGCCTGATCGACGAGGTCGAAGGGACCACCCCGCAGGTCGGCTTTGCCTACGGGCGGATGTGAATTCATGCCCCGTTTTTTCTGCCCTGCCCCGCTGGTCACTGGTCAGGCTCTGAGTCTGCCGCCCGGTGCCGCCCGCCATGTGCAGGTGCTGCGCCTGCAGCCCGGTGCGGTGATCACGCTCTTCAATGGCGAAGGTGGCGAGTTCGAGGCCACCGTCACGCGCATGGGTCGCAGCGATGTGGATGTGGAAGTCGGTGCGCACCACGCCATCGAACGCGAAGCGCCGCGCGCCATCCACTTGCTGGCGGGCATCACGGCCAACGAGCGCATGGACTGGCTGGTGGAAAAAGCCACTGAGCTGGGCGTGGCGAGCATCACGCCGCTGCTGGCCGAGCGCAGCGTGCTCAAGCTCAGGGGCGAGCGGGCCGACAAGAAGCTCGCGCACTGGCAAGGCGTGGCGGTGGCCGCGGCCGAGCAGTGCGGGCGCAACCGGGTGCCGGCCGTTCGTCCGGCGGTCTCCTTGAGCGACTGGCTGGCCCGCCCCACTTCAGAGGGGCAACGGTGCGTCCTGTCGCTGGCGCAGGGGACCCGTTCGCTGGCTTCTGTCGCTGCCGGTAGCGAGCCGCTGGTGGTGCTCAGTGGGCCGGAGGGTGGTTTGAGTCCGGCCGAAGAGGCTTTGGCTTTGTCGTCCGGTTTTGTTCCTGTGACGCTCGGTTCGCGGGTGTTGCGGGCTGAAACGGCGCCGCTGGCTGTGTTAGCGGCGCTGACCGTCTGAACAGCCCTTGCGTTTGCGCCTG
>Ga0256359_1000067_pt1 | contig 11614 bp, 10 predicted proteins | sample MistaT_21_FD_183677 | JGI IMG/M metagenome (GOLD analysis project Ga0256359, IMG submission 183677) | Metatranscriptome of freshwater microbial communities from Mississippi River, Louisiana, United States - Miss_Miss_RepA_8d (Metagenome... | ecosystem: Environmental > Aquatic > Freshwater >... | reverse complement strand
AGTATACGTTTATTATTAAAAGAAAATAAAAATTTTACAGAATTAAATGAATTTTTACAAGGTAATGTTATTATTTTATATAAATTAGAAACAAATAATTCTAATTTAAATTTTATAGATATAACTTTACATTTAAAAAAACATTTGAGCAAAATAACTTTATTTGGTATCAAATTAAATGAATTTTTTTATAAATATAATAAAATTTTAAAAATTAATTCATTTGAAGACTTAAATAAAAAATTAATTGTAATACAATTATTAAACGTGTTAAAAGTATGTCATAATACTTTATACCGTTTACGTTAAATATATTAAACATTAAACATGTTAACTAAAATTTATTTAGATGCACCAACTCCATGGCAAATTGGATTTCAAGATCCCGCAACTGCTGTAATGGAAGGAATTATTAATTTTCATCATGATTTGTTTTTTTTCTTAGTAGCTATTGTTATTTTTGTTAGTCGTTTATTATTTCGTGTAATTAAATTATACAACGATAAAGTAAATGTAACTCCTTATTATATTGCGCATGCTTCTACATTAGAAATTGTTTGGACTATTGTTCCAGCATTAATTTTAGTATTAGTAGCAGTTCCATCATTTTCTTTATTATATTCTATTGAAGAAATTGTAGAACCATTATTAACAGTTAAAATTGTAGGACATCAATGGTATTGGAGTTATGAGTTTGTAAACCCTACTGAATGGTTTAAAGCAGCTGGAAATGCTGATATTATGCCTTCAACTAACTATATGTTTGATAGTTACATGAAACCTACTGATGAATTATTTATAGGACAATTACGTTTATTAGAAGTAGATAATCGTTTATATTTACCAGTTAATGTAAATATTAGATTATTAATTACTTCTGGAGATGTTTTACATAGCTGGGCTGTACCTTCTTTAGGTATTAAAGTAGATGCTTGCCCAGGAAGATTAAATCAAATTTCTTTATACATGAAACGTAAAGGAGTATTTTATGGACAATGTAGTGAAATTTGTGGAATTAATCATGGATTTATGCCAATTGTAGTACAAGGGGTAAATTTAGGATCTGGAATTACTATTAGTGCTCCAATTTTAAATGTAGTATATCCTTTATTTATGGCAATATATTATCCTGACAAATAATAATTTTTTTTTTTTTAAACTATTTTAAATTGCATACTTCAGACTATTCGTTATTGGATAGTGTTGAAATATATAAACCGTTTCTGAAAGTATTATTATATATTATCTATAGCTTTGCAATTGCATTCATTTTAGTAGGTTTATCTTATTTAATCGCTGAGCAAAGTCCTTATTTAGAAAAAATTTCAGCGTACGAATGCGGATTTGAGCCATTTGAAGATGCGCGTGAAAAATTTAAAGTAAGTTTTTACATCGTAGCTATTTTATTTTTAATTTTTGATGTAGAAATTGTGTATTTATTCCCTTGGGTGCTTGCATTATCTTTTTTAAATGCAGCAGCTATTTGGTGTATGATTTTTTTTTTAATTTTATTAGCTGTAGGTTTTGTATATGAAATATTAGAGGGGGCTCTAGCATGGGTATAATTTTTTGTAAATGAATAATTTAGAAAAAAGTTTATTGGAACGATTTATAAATTGGAATTATCGTTGGACTATGTCAACAAATCATAAAGATATTGGAACTTTATATATTATTCTTGGAGCATTTTCAGGAATTATTGGAACTTTAATGTCAGTATTAATTCGTTTAGAATTAACTGCATCTGGAGATCAATTTTTTGCAGGAAACTATCAATTATATAACGTATTAGTAACTGCACACGCATTTATTATGATTTTCTTCATGGTAATGCCAATTTTAATTGGAGGTTTTGGAAACTGGTTTGTTCCTATTATGATTGGAGCTCCAGATATGGCTTTTCCACGTTTAAATAATATTAGTTTCTGGTTTATGCCACCTTCATTATTATTATTATTATCTTCTGCATTAGTAGAAACTGGAGCAGGAACTGGATGGACCGTATATCCTCCTTTAAGTAGCATTGAAGCACATTCTGGTCCTTCTGTAGATTTAGCAATTTTTAGTTTACATATTGCTGGAGCATCTTCATTATTAGGATCAATTAATTTTATTGTTACTATTTTTAATATGAGAGCTCCTGGAATGCATTTACATAGAATGCCTTTATTCGTATGGGCAATTTTAGTAACTACTTTTTTATTATTATTGTCATTACCAGTATTAGCAGGTGCAATTACTATGTTATTAACTGATAGAAATTTAAATACTTCTTTTTATGATCCAGCTGGAGGAGGAGATCCTGTATTGTATCAACATTTATTTTGGTTCTTTGGACATCCTGAAGTATATATTATTATTATTCCAGCTTTTGGAGTAATTAGTCAAATTATTTCAACTTATGCAGGAAAACCTGTTTTTGGATATTTAGGAATGGTATATGCAATGATTTCTATTGGATTTTTAGGATTTATTGTTTGGGCACACCATATGTATACAGTTGGATTAGATGTAGATTCAAGAGCTTATTTTACAGCAGCTACTATGATGATTGCAGTACCTACTGGAATTAAAATTTTTAGTTGGATTGCAACTTTATGGGGAGGATCTTTAGATTTAACTAAAACTCCATTGTTATTTGCTTTAGGATTTTTATTCTTATTTACTATTGGAGGAGTAACTGGAGTGACTTTAGCAAATGGAGGATTAGATATCGCATTACATGATACTTATTATGTAGTTGCTCATTTCCATTATGTGCTTTCTATGGGAGCTGTATTTGGAATTTTTGGAGGATTTTATTATTGGTTTTATAAAATGACTGGTATTAACTATCCAGAAATTTTAGGTAGAATTCATTTTTGGATTACTTTCGTAGGAGTAAATATTACTTTTTTCCCAATGCACTTTTTAGGATTAGCTGGAATGCCAAGAAGAATCCCAGATTTCCCAACTGCATATAATGGTTGGAATTTTGTAGCTTCTTTTGGATCAACTATTACTTTAATCGGATTCATTTTCTTTTTCTTTGTTATTTATGTAAGTTATTTATATAATTACAGACGTTATTCATACAGATTACATTATGGACATAATGGAATTCCTGAAATGGATTATGACAATAAATATGACAAAGAAGTATACTCAAAACTTCGTATTAGTCAATTATACTAATAATGATTTTGTTTGCAAAAAACCCTTTAGTATTTGGAAAAGTTTCATCAGACTTAATTTTGAATAACATAAGAACTGTAGTTACAGGAACTCAACAAAAAAAAAAAGATACTCAAAAAAAAGATGATAAAAAAAATGCAGCAGTATCTTTAAAAAAAAAATTTAATTTATCAAAAATTAAAAATTTATTAAATAATAAACAAACTTCATTATCTTTAACTAAATATAATGTAGGAAAAGTTGTAAAATTAAAAGATGGGGTAGCAACTATTGAATATTTAAATATTGCTAAAGCTGGAGAATTAATTAGATTTTTACCTTCTTATATTCCTGGAATGGTAATTAGCTTAGAAAAAAAAGAAACTTTAGCAATTTTATTTGGAAATGATCGTGAAGTTAGAGTAGGAGATCGTGTACATTGTACTGGAAATATTGTTAGCGTTGCAGTAGGACGCGGTCTTTTAGGACGCGTAGTAGATCCATTAGGAAATCCTTTAGATCGTAAAGGAAGTATTAATTTAGATGGACAACCATACGATGATTTATATAGAGGATATTATTTAGGAGAAATGAGATATGGATATATTCGTCCAGTAGAAACTGCTGCTCCTGGAATTATTGCTCGTAAATCAGTAAGAAAACCTTTAATTACTGGAATTAATTGTATTGATAGTATGGTTCCAATAGGAAAAGGACAACGTGAATTAATTATTGGAGATCGTCAAATTGGAAAAACTGCATTAGGTATTGATTTAATTATTAATCAAGCGTTTATTAATGAAACTATTAGACATTATGTACAATTTGGTGGAAATAAAGAAGCAATTTTAAATAATAAAAATGCTTCTCAAGAACCATGCTATTGTGTTTATGTTGGAGTAGGACAAAAACAATCTACTATTGCTCGTATTGTTAAAATTTTAAGCAAATCTCGTCATTTATATGAACGTAGATTTATTAAATCTAAAGTACGTCCAGTATCTTTCAAACCAATTAATTATGCAATTATTGTATCTTCAACTGCATCAGATGCAGCTCCATTACAATTTTTAGCTCCATATTCTGGATCTACTATTGCAGAATTTTTTAGAGATAGTGGAAGTCATGCTGTAATTATTTACGATGATTTATCTAAACAAGCTGTAGCTTACAGACAAATGTCATTGTTATTAAGAAGACCACCAGGACGTGAAGCTTATCCTGGAGACGTTTTCTATTTACATTCTCGTTTATTAGAAAGAGCAGCTCAATTATCTGATAAATTAGGAGGAGGATCTTTAACTGCGTTACCAGTTATTGAAACTCAAGCTAGTGACGTTTCTGCATATATTGCAACTAACGTGATTTCTATTACTGATGGACAAATTTTCTTGGAATCAGAATTATTCTATCAAGGGGTACGTCCAGCAATTAATGTAGGGTTATCAGTTAGTCGTGTAGGATCTGCTGCACAATTTAAAGCAATGAAACAAGTAGCAGGTACTTTAAAATTAGAATTAGCTCAATACCGTGAAGTAGTAAAATACGTAAAATTTGGAGCAAGCTTAGATAGCAATACTCAACGTCAATTACACCGTGGAGCTCGTTTAGTTGAATTATTAAAACAACCACAATTTAATCCATTAGATATTTCAGTTCAAATTATTTTCCTACATTTAGGATTAGGTGGATATTTGGATTTAGAAGAAGTTGATAAAGTATCATCAGTTCAACAAAAATGCTTAAAATTCTATAAAAACTTATACAAATCAAGTAAAACTGCTATAAGTGTAATGGAAGAAAAAGGAGTTGTTGATGAAAGTTTTAAAGAAGCTTTCAACTTTGATATTTTACGTTTTAAGTTTTAATTTAATACAAATTCATGAAAAAAACTTTATTAACTGATTTAATGTGTATTAGTCCTTTGGAACAATTCAATACTTCTGGTTTTTTTACAGGCCAAAGAGTAGTTGAAGAAGAAATGGATTTTTTAGCCTTTTCTTTTAATCAAATAGGATCAAATCCACATTTATGGTTTATCGATCTATATGAATTAGACATTTTTTTTAGTTGGCAACAATATGGAATGGGAATTGCATTTGCATATTTTATTTATTGGATTTGCATTCTTGTAGAAAAAAGTGTAGCAGCAAAAAATATTAATATTAAATTTTTTTCAGCTACAACTGTTAATAGTTGGATTTTTGCTCAAATATTACTTTATTTTAGTAATATGGGTAAATATCATTCTTACATTACAGCACACATGCCTAAAGAATATTATCCTACAGTAATTGAAGCAGATATTTTTATGACATATAGCGGAGATTACTTTTTTTTTCAGATTCAACTTGCTTTTTTATAATTTGTGGATTATTAATTTTTGCTGTAGCATCATTATTTATTCATGATGATAAAGGTCCTTATATTTTAAGTAATAATCCTTTTAAATATTTATTTTCAAAAATTCATACTTTTACTGTAGATTTATTAAGTTCTGCTAATGAAAAAGAAGAAGCAGCACAATCTTATTATAGTTTAGTATACATTTTATTTGTTTATTTAATGGTATGTAATTTACAAGGATTATTGCCATTTACTTTTACTGTAACAAGTCACATTATTAATACATTTTTTTTAGCGTTAACTGTAATTTTATATGTAACTTATACAATAATTGATAAACAAGGATTTAAATATTTATTAGCATTATTTATGCCATCAGGAACTCCTATGGTATTAGGATATTTATTAATTCCTATTGAAATTTTATCATTTTTATTTAAAGTGGTAAGTTTATCTGTTCGATTATTCGCTAATATTATGGCTGGTCATACTTTATTAAAAGTAATTTTAGGCTTTGCGTGGACAATTTTATCTGTGTCTGAAGTATATTATTTTATTAATATATTCCCTGTAACTGTATTATTATTATTAACAATTTTAGAAATAGCAGTATCAGTTATTCAAGCATATGTATTTAGTATTTTAACATGCTTGTATCTTCGTGATGCGTTCAGTGGCCACTAACAAAAGATTTTCTACTTTAAGAAATGAGCTTTGTAGATTCATATGTTTTGCCATATAGGTCACAAAAGCACCCTTTTCATATTGTAGATCCTAGTCCTTGGCCAATTTTAACTTCATTTTCTGTGTTTGTATTTTTAACAGGATCTGCAGCATTTTTTCATTTTTATGACAAAGGATTAGTTTTATTTAGAATTGGATTACTTTTAGTAATTGCTTGTGCTATTTTTTGGTGGCGCGATGTAATTAGAGAAGCTACTTTTGAAGGACATCATACTTTACAAGTACGTGATGGTTTAAAAATGGGAATGGCATTATTTATTGTATCAGAAGTAATGTTATTTTTTGCTTTTTTTTGGGCATTTTTCCATTCTAGTTTAAACCCAACTCTTGAAATTGGAAGTGTATGGCCTCCAATTGGAATTATTCCTATGGATCCTTGGGGAATTCCATTATTAAATACTATTATTTTATTAACTTCTGGTGCAGCAGTTACTTGGGCTCATTATAGTTTATTAGCTGGAGAAAGAAATGAAGTAATTTATGCATTAGGTCATACTATTGGATTAGCAGTAATTTTTACTTTATGTCAATTATATGAATATATTAATGCTCCTTTTACTATTTCTGATGGAATTTATGGATCAACTTTTTATATGACTACCGGATTACACGGATTTCATGTGTTAGTTGGAACTATTTTCTTAGCTGTATGTTTAGTAAGACATTATTTTTATCATTTTACTAAAGAACAACACGTTGGATTTGAATGTGCTATTTGGTACTGGCATTTCGTAGACGTAGTATGGATTTTCTTATTCTTATCAATTTATTGGTGGGGAGGATCTATTCGTATTAATTCATAATTTATATTATATAAAATATATTTATAATATAATTTTTTAAAAAGGCGAATATAGCTTAATGGTTAGAGCGTTGGATTGTGATTTCGAAGATTACGGGTTCGAGTCCCGTTATTCGCCCAAACAACTACTATTTAATTTAAAAAATTTAATAATAATAATAATAAATATGCATTTTATAAAAAAATATCAAACACAAACAGATATTAAAAATTTTACAGTAAACTTTGGTCCACAACATCCTGCAGCACACGGAGTTTTAAGACTTGTATTAGAATTAGATGGAGAAATTGTTACCAAAGCAGATCCACATATTGGATTATTACATCGAGGAACTGAAAAGTTAATTGAACATAAAAATTATTTACAAGCATTGCCTTATTTTGATCGTTTAGATTATGTATCTATGATGGCACAAGAACATGCATTTTCATTGGGTGTAGAAAAATTATTAAAAATTAATGTTCCGAAACGCGCACAATATATTCGTGTATTATTTTCTGAAATAACAAGAATTTTAAATCATTTATTAGCTGTATGTTGTCATGCATTAGATGTTGGTGCAATGACTCCATTATTATGGGGATTTGAAGAACGTGAAAAATTAATGGAATTTTATGAACGTGTTTCTGGAGCAAGAATGCATGCAAGTTATATTCGTCCAGGGGGAGTAAGTCAAGATTTACCCGTTGGACTTTTAAATGATATTTATATTTTTGCACAAAGTTTTTCAGATAGACTTGATGAATTAGAAGAATTATTAAGTAATAATCGTATTTGGAAACAACGTTTAGTTAATGTTGGAATTGTAACTGAAACTGATGCTATTAATAGTGGTTTTACTGGAGTAATGTTAAGAGGATCTGGAGTAGAATGGGATTTACGTAAAACACAACCTTATGAGGTATATTCTCAAATTCCATTTAATATTCCAGTTGGGGTAAATGGAGATTGTTTTGATCGTTATTTAATTAGATTAAATGAAATGCGTGAAAGTTTACGCATAATTGAATATTGTATAAATAATATTCCATCAGGAGAAATTAAAATTGATGATAAAAAAACTACTGCACCATCAAGAGCAGAATTAAAAAGTTCTATGGAAGCTTTAATTCATCATTTTAAATATTATACACAAGGTGTAGTAGTTCCAGTTGGACGTACTTATACTGCAGTAGAAGCTCCAAAAGGAGAATTTGGGGTATATTTAGTTTCTGATGGAACTAATAAACCTTATCGTTGTAAAATTAAAGCACCTGGGATTTGTCATTTACAGGGATTAAATATGATGTCAAAAGGACATCTAATTGCAGATGTTGTTACAATAATTGGTACCCAAGATATTGTATTTGGAGAAGTTGATCGTTAATTTAAAAACATGTCTTTTGATTATAGTTTACTTATAATTTTTAGTATTATATTAGCTTCGGGAACTTTAATGGTTAGCACAGATAACCCTATTCATGCTATTTTATTTTTAATTTTAATTTTTTTTAATGGTAGTATTTTATTTTTTTTAATTAATTTTGAATTTTTTGCGCTTATATTTTTAATTATATATGTTGGTGCAATTATTGTATTATTTTTATTTATGATTATGTTATTAAATATTAAACAAAATGATCCTAAAAATACTGGAAAAATATTAATGATAAAATATTATCCGTATATTGGATATTTTGTAATAATTTTTTTAAGTCAAATTTTAATTTATACACGAGAAATAATTAATCCGATTTATTTTTCAAGTTACGAATTTATTACACATAATTTAATAAACATTAAATTAATTGCTTTTGATAATTATCAAAATTTAATTAATTTGGGTAAAGAATTATATTCTAACCATATTTTTTCTTTTATAGTTATTGCTTTTTTATTATTAATAGGAATGATTGGAGCAATTGTAATTGCTTTTGAAGAAGAATCTAAAAATAAAAAAGTTTTAATGAAAACTCAAGATATTATTGCACAAGCAGAACGCAATGCAAAAAATTCTGTATATTTTTCATTTAAAGAGTTTTTTTTTTGTTAATTTTTTAGAAGAAAAAAATTTAAAAACTAAATTGTTATTAAAATAAATGCCTACTTTAAATCAATTAGTTAATAAAAACAGAAAAAATAAACGAAAAAAAGTAGATTTAATAGCATTAAATAGTTGTCCTCAAAAAAAGGGAACTTGTGCAAAAATATATATTAGAACTCCTAAAAAACCAAATTCAGCTTTACGAAAAGTAGCTCGAGTTGTATTAACAAATAAAAAAGTTATTACAGCATATATTCCAGGAATTAATCATAGTTTACAGGAACATGCTGTAGTTCTTGTAAAAGGAGGACGTACTCCAGATTTACCTGGAATTAAATATCGTTTAGTAAGGGGAGCTTATGATTTTGTTGGTGTAGTTGGTCGTAAACAAAGTCGTTCTAAATATGGAACAAAACGTAATAGTAAAGCATCAAAATAAATTATATTGGTATTTGTATTTTAAATTTTTAGATGATAAAAATTTATATAAATAATAAAGTTGTTTTTGTTCCTAAAGATATAACTATATTACAAGCTTGTGAATTAGCACAAGTTGAAATTCCACGTTTTTGTTATCATGAAAAACTTTCTGTAGCGGGTAATTGTAGAATGTGTTTAGTAGAAATTGAAAAATCTCCTAAACCTGTAGTAGCTTGTGCGATGCCTATTATGCCCGATATGTCTATTTTTACAAACACACCGTTGGTAAAAAAAGCTCGTGAAGCTGTATTAGAGTTTTTATTAATAAATCATCCTTTAGATTGTCCAATTTGTGATCAAGGTGGAGAATGTGATTTACAAGATAATGCTTTAGTACACGGAAGTGATCGTTCACGTTATTTTGAATATAAACGCGGTGTGGAAGATAAAAATTGTGGTCCAATTGTTAAAACTGTAATGACACGTTGTATTCATTGTACACGTTGTGTTCGTTTTTTAACTGAAGTAGCAGGTTTAGAAGATTTTGGAGTTATTGGTCGTGGAGAAAAAGCAGAAATTGGGACCTATATTAATAAATTTATTAAAACTGAACTATCCGGAAATATTGTTGATTTGTGCCCTGTTGGAGCATTAACTTCAAAACCTTATGCGTTTATTGCAAGAAATTGGGAGTTAAAAAAAATTAATTCTATTGATTATTTTGACGCGTTAGGTAGTAATATTGTTGTGCATACAAGAAATGTAAGTTTATTGCCTAAAGATATTTCTGAAGAGTCAAATATTACTACTTTAAGTGATGAAATAGTAAGAATTTTACCACGTTTAAATGAAAATTTAAATGAAGAGTGGTTATCCGATAAATCAAGATATGCTTTTGATGGGTTAAAATATCAACGTTTATTAAATCCAGTTTCATTAGAAGATGGGGTTTTTAAAAATTCTAATTGGAATGATTTTTTATTAAATATTTTATATTATTTAAATACTAATATAAAAAAAAATTTTATTAATAAAAAATACAAAAATTTAATTGCATTATCCGGCCCTTTATCTGATATAGAATCTTCGTACTATTTATTTCAATTTTTAAATTTATTTGGATCAAATAATTTTCAATGTGAAGAAGAGTTATATGATTTTAATGTAGATATTCCTTTATTTTATCGTTTTAATAGTAAAATAAAAAATATTGAAAAAAGTGATGTAATTTTATTAATTGGTCTTAATGTAAGAAATGAATCTATTTTAGTAAATACACGTATTCGTTCTCAAATTTTAAAAAAAGAAATTAAAGTTGGTTTAATTGGAAATCCGGTTGATTTAACTTATTCTTATAATCATTTAGGAAATTCAACAAAAACTTTAATAGATTTAGTAGAAGGACGTCATAGCTTTTGTAAAATTTTAAGAAATTCAAAAAACCCTATTATAATAATTGGAACTGAATTTTTAAAAAGAAAAGATGCAAAAGCTTTATTAAATTTAACTAGATCATTAGCTTTATTTAGTTTTTGTGCAAATAATCAATATAATATATTACATTCTAATATTGGACAAATAAATGCTTGTGAATTGGGGTTAAAACCTGGGATTCGTTCATCATTATACATTAATGATATTAAATTTAAAAAAAATGAATTATTATTTTTATCAGGTATTGATATTACCAAAAATAAATGGTTTTTAGATTATAATAGTTCAAAAAAAAATACTAAAATTTTTTATCAAAATTCACATATGCCTCAATTGAATAAAATGTATAATTTTTTGATTCCAAGTACAGCTATTTATGAAAAAACTAGTTTTTTATATAATACAGAAGGATTGGTTCAAAAAGCTGCAAAAGCGGTATCTACAAAAGGTTTATCTCGTAATAGTTCAGATTTTTTTAAAGTATTAGTAAAATTAATAGATACTAATAATACTAATTTTTTAAATAAATCTTTATTAAGAGAAAATCCTATGTTAGAAAATGTAAATAAATATTGTGATACTTTTAATTTTAATTATTTACAATATTTTGAAAACGGAAATAAAGTTTATTTTTCAATTTTTTTACCACTTATTAATAATTTTTATATGAGTGATATTATTAGTAAAAATT
>Ga0256359_1000046_pt1 | contig 13511 bp, 1 predicted proteins | sample MistaT_21_FD_183677 | JGI IMG/M metagenome (GOLD analysis project Ga0256359, IMG submission 183677) | Metatranscriptome of freshwater microbial communities from Mississippi River, Louisiana, United States - Miss_Miss_RepA_8d (Metagenome... | ecosystem: Environmental > Aquatic > Freshwater > River... | reverse complement strand
GTCGGCGAGAGTGCGGTCGTCCTCCAGCTGCCTGCCCCCGAAGACGAGGCGCTGCTGGTTGGCGGGGATGCCTGTCTGGTCATGGATCTTTTTCTTGACGAAGCCGACGTTGGCTCCAGAATTCAGATTGATGGTAAGGGTCGGGCCCGTCAGAGTCTTGATAAACATTTGTATTGGCTCGCCGCCACCACCGTCGCCACCGAAACTGTCCGAGTGGGATGCAGATAACCCCAAAGAGGCTAGAAAACCCTTCAAAGCATCGGGATTGACATCGATCCCATCAAGAGAAATATCAAGTTGTTTTAACATTTCAGTCGCAGAAGAGCTGAGGCCAGATTCTCTCTCTTTTTTTTTGAGTTTTCTTTTCCTTGAAACTCTTTGATTGCGGATCTGATGCCATCAGCCGTCAGACGACAGTGAAACATTGATGATTGAAAAACGCCCGGTTTCGTGTTCCTGGAAACACTAGAGCTTTTGACGGTGATGCAAGTGCCCTGATGACCGCATATTCCTAGACGAAGAGGGAATTCGGTCTGTGGCACACATTTGGTAAATGTGTGAGGCGGCTGTCCGGGTTCACCGGGGATCTCAAGCTTGAGTTCTAAATTGGCGTAGTCAATCGACAAAGAACATGCGCGTCCTTCTCTTTCAGCGATTTCAAGTATCGCTGCAGCTTCCATGTCGACACGAGAGTTATTTCCACCTCTGCACCAGCCAAAACTGCCTTGCGAACCGGAACCACTGATGGGTAGTACCCCGATCGCCCATGCAGAATTAGAATTATTCCCGCCATGAGGGATGAAAACCAGTTTAGCAGCAGTGGATGTGTGTGGCGATGATGAGGAGTCGGCAGTATCTGCAACTTGAAGCGCCGATCGCGCATACCACCACCTTTCGCCACCAAAATCGACGAGGCATGGCTTTGAGCTATCATCATTCTCCATTAATATCCCGACATCTCCAGGCTTCAATGGGCCTCCAGCGGCATCGCCGTGTAAATGATAATTGGATGACAGCTGGACGTTGCAGCCCACATCGAATGACTGCATGTCAACTTCAGTGAGTTTCTTGAAAAGAACTTTGCCGTCCTTCGTGATGGGAAGGTACTTGCGGCCAAGGCCCTCGACAATGACAACCAGCCAGTTTCCATCCGCTCCAATCCGATCTACAGCAGTAAAGACTTTTCCACCACGAATGCTATCGGAGCCGTGGTCTTCCATGGAAGGGGAGTTTCGATAATATACACCACTGGAACAACATCTCCATTGAACTGAATCAGAGGCGATGCAATCTGCTGATGGTCCAACGATTGGATCGGTTAAAAGATTCACGGGACCTCGAGGAAATACTACACGATGTCCTCCCGGAACCACAGAGAACTCGAAATTGTTCAACGTGGTCATTTTGTTTTTGCCAAGTCCTGGAATTGAACACTCAGTGGCACATTCGGCAAGTTCGCCCTGCAACGTTGGGAGAATTTCGTTGCGGAAAGTGCCGATGACTGTGAGAGCATCAACTAGGTTCTTTCGGTTCACAGGAGTTTGAAGAACGAAAATCTCTCTGGCAGAGCCATCTTCCGAAAACTGTGTCTCGAAGCCCAAAACGTAAAACAAAGGTATGAATGCACTAAGGGCAGGTTCTGCAAGAATTATGGAGCGGTATTCATGGTGACATTTGTCGATTACTCGAAGAGAAGCCTGCTCTGGATGTTCAATGATTGGTTGAAGAATACTTTCGACCCAATTCAAAGCCGAAATCAAACGCTGATAATCATAAATGTTGCAAGAATCAATAACTTGAGCAATTTTGATTGAAAATTCAGACCATGATTCTCCGCTTGATTTGAAATTGAAATTCATTAGAGACAAGCGATGCGACGGAAGTTTTTTCTCGTTCAACAGCTCAACAGCTTTACGGCGATAGCAATCGGCCAAAACTTGACTTTGTAAGTGCTGCCACTGTACCTTTTCGGACAACATGCTGTTCACCGACAACCAAGCAACAACATCAGTAATGGTTACGACTGAATCAAGGGACTGGATCTTGATGCCAGTTATCATTCCTCGAATTTCAGGCGTAAAAAGAAGATGGATGCACTGGCCTTTGCCAAGAGCACGCATTCTCCAGCAACCTTGCGAATAATCACGAAGGGTCATATCTTTTCCGAGAGTGACAACGGCTACAGCAGCTAAAGATTGCTTGATATCGATACCAGTAGTATGCACGTGATCGTAAAATGTCATACGCGAATCAAGTGCAACACCGCAACGTTCGAGCTCGTACGGTGCAGAACCATCCTCGGAAACCACCATTTTGACGTCACGGTCGTCCAAAAACACGCACACAGTCTTTCGGCCAACTTTGTCTTTGCGCTGATACTGCAGCAACAATCGAGCTGTCTGCTCATTGGAGAGACCCGTGACCAACGCTCCAGTGTCTATAAGAGCACTGTAGTTTCCATTTGCTACAGCTTGCAACACAGTGTGAACATTCCAATTACGATCCAACACGAGCTCTTGAGGAATGAAAACGCATTCTGGGTTCGTGAGATTTCGAATGATTTTTGCCTCGGAACCAGGCTCAAAATGACAAGGAGACAGCTGCGGGGGCAATAAGTCTGAAGGAGTGCCGCTGAATCCAAAACGCTGTCCAAATATCATTTCCCCGCCAAGGTCAACTCCGTTTGCTTGTAATTTGTGTGGGCGCTGTTTGAGAACGCTGGGGAAGACAATATTCTCGATATAATAATCAACTGCAGGGCGAACAATAGCCAAAGATCTGAGCAATTGTTGCATTTGCTCATCCGACATAGACCGCGGCTGAAGAAGCTCAAGTGGAAGAAGACCAGCCCCTCCATTAGCACATTGACTGCACCATTCATCGAACATGATCCGAGTGTTGCGAAGGGCCATGGGACCAGGTTCCTGCGTCAATTTGATTTTCAGCTCCTGAAGCAGATCGCGCAAGTCACGCAAACGCAAACCGTGCAGTCGGTACGACAGAATAGAGAGACCAATCAAAACGTCGGGATGAGCAAACTCGGCACTTCGACTGGGGGCATCTTTGCCTTCAAAAGGAACGGAAAGAAGCCTACGCGATTTCGACACAACAACACTTTTTCTGGCTAATTCCTTGTCGCCGCTGCAGGAATCAAGCGCTTCGTTGACCCAGCGTTCTTCGTCGGTTGGCAACAACAACCCAAAGGAGACCCTGTGTATTTTTGAAAGGACGTGGGGAAGAAATATTCGAATCCAGTCCTTTGCAAGGTTCAAAAGCTGACGACTGCGAGGAGATGTTCGTCCTGCAAGAAATGCAACTGCTTCATTGAAGTCGCCACCGCTTGAATGCAGATATGAAATAGTAGCACTTTTCCATGGCTCAAATCCACCAGAAGCAATAACATCAGGCCGGATGTCTTCGCAGTCACGTAGCCACAAGCAACACCAAACCGATAACAAATGCGCAAGATTTTCATGATAAAACTTTTGGTTCAGGAGCAACAAATGGGGATTTGACTGAAAGTGATCGAGAGATTTGCCTTTGTCTACTTGTGCCTTGATATCAGCCAAAATTTTGAATGCATCAAGTTGCTGGTCTGCATGTAAAGTTTCGCAAGAAAATCCTCCAAACGCATCCAACAGAAACATCGGAAGCCTGAAACGCAGCTCTTGGCATTTGGGATCCGATGAAAACAAAGGAAGAGGCTGCTCGCTACCGACGGGGAAGTTGAGTTCTGAGTGTAGAGGGTGGAGCAACAGATCAACTTCGTCAAGAAGAGCAATGCCGTTATTTTTTTTGTCAAACAGTTGAAGAATATTCCCGATCTCGTCGGCCATAAGCATTTTTGAACGATATTCGTCACGCTTCCTTTCAACTGAGGACTTCAAATTTGCAGGGATTTCATCGTTTGGAACAGCGCATATTCTAGGCATGTCGCGAACTTGGTGCAAATACTCCATGCGCTTGAGGAACAGCGATTTGATCGCTTGAGATGTGCTACAAACGACAGCTCTTGTTTTTCGAGCAGTTTCAAGTTTCTGAAAAATGTTTTTCAGGGCCTCCACACTTTCTCCAGCGGAGGCGGATCTGTCAAATGCAAAAGTCAGCACACGCTTGTGAATGACCGAAGAAAAACGCTGCCGCAGTTGAGAACGAGATTGCTCCAGAAGTTGAAGAGGGCACACGGCAAAAACCATTGAATTTCCATCAGCGAGCATCAACAAGAGCAAGGGCGTGATGACCTGCGTCTTCCCTTCTCCCATGATCATTTGGTGCACGCTGGATCTGCCTTGTTCGTGAGCGATCATAAAGTCTCGCACTAACTCTACCTGTCTCTGTCGCAGCAAAAACCCAGATATGAATTCAAAAAGTAGAAAACGCGGATCAAAAGATTTGTCCGGGTTGATGTAATGCCGTTTCGCTAGCAATGAATCGGCGAGTTGAACCATCTTGTTCTGCAGCGCTCGAATCCCCAACAACAGATCCGACGGTTGTGACGACTTTTTTGAAGACTCCAGTAACGACTTTATGCTGAACAAAATGTTTTTGCACATATCGGCGGAATTGGAAGCTTGCCGATAGCGAACATAACGAAACAGCAAACCGATTGTACACTCTGATATGACGTTGATATCACCAGCGGACAGAAGAGGGTTCATCATTTGCAAATCTTCTGATTGATGACTGGAAATGAGTGAAGCTGCAAGAGTTTCAAAGGATATCCAGATTCGATCGCCAGTCCAAAGCATTTCACGATGCTTCACACAGTCTATATTCGTCGAGCCACTCGTTTGTTCATTAGCAAATGAAACAACAGCAGCGATGCCCGTGATGACGCAGTGTATGTCCTTCTTGGCATGCTCTACGAGCTCAATATGCATGCTGGATATAGCTTTTTCGACTGCGTGGAGACGTTGCTGGACATCTGACACAGAAGTGGTCTGGTCCATGGAACCACACCGTAAGGTTGCAACACGCACCGTTTTTGTATCTCGAATATCATCACTCATGCGTTTTATCATCGCTAGAGCGGGAGGATTGTTCAAGGTTGCTGGATGAGCACCTACTTCAAAAGGTAATTCGAGATCATGTCCCTCAAAGTGATGTTCGCTGACACCTGCATCCTTGAAGCATGCAAGGCCTTCCAAAGGGGACGAAGACATGTGCTTTGCATCTTCTGCCGGCAAAAGAAATGGCAGCATTTTATCGACGTGGGTACCTGACGGTGAGAAAATTGATCCAAAAGAGCGCTTGTCGCAAGAACAATCTGAAAGTGTTGCACGAAACTTGGGAGAAACGCTGACGGAAGGTGCATGCACAGTTACTGCGTCTTTGTAGCAACGATTCGATTTTGAAGAAGCACTTGTTTCGTAGAAAGTGGTCAGATATTCTTGTGCAGCTTGTGAGCACTGTTGAATGAACATGCGGTATATGTCATCATTGAGTCCATCTTGCGATTGCAGCGCATTTTCGTTGTTCTGATATGGAAACACAGGAAATTTACAAATGAACTCGTATCGGTTTTTCTCGACGGCGTCAGCAAGTACGATTAACAATGACAGAAGTTTGAAATCAAACGGTGCGGATCCATCCTTTTCATCCAAAACACTCATAGATGAAAGAAACATTTTCAAAATCATGGGGAATTTTGGCTTGCGAAACAAAACGAACTGTCCGGTTTCCTGCTGGGTGTTTGGAATCAATTTGGGAACTAAATTGGAATAATGCTCAGAACCAAAGAGAATTCCAGTGAGACTCTCATACAAAAATCCAAATCCTAGAAAAGTACGCTGGCCTCTCATAATATCGACTCCTCGCGCTCGAATAGAAAGAGATGACCACAATCGATTCAAGCTAGCAACACAATCAGCAAAGTCTGACGAGCCGTCGCCTGAAGCAGAGACTGGGCGGCGATACCAGAGGGTCGATTTCGAATTCGAAGAAAATCGATTTCTGAAGACAGACATGAAGTCAGGAACGCCTCTGCTGCTGTTGTCTTCGAAGATCAACATGCTCAACAACTTTTGACAACTGCTAATTTTTTCAGGTATTATAAATGCAGGAGGACTGGGCCTTGAACGAGGAATGTCGCCACCATTAATGAATGCAAAACGAGGGCAATCAGGATAAAATTTTGCGAGCAAAGAAATCTCTTCATCCTTGGATAGCCTGCACTCAAGTTGCACATGCGAAAGAACTTTGATGTAATGCTTCAAATACATCTGAATCACTTTGATGCTTGAATCTTTGGCGGGAGAGAGCCCACTTTCAATACAGCGAACTACGAGAAGAAGCCATGCAGCAGCTGCGTCGGGATGTGTATTTTTGACCTCATCAGGAGGTCCCTGATCACGGCGAGCGTAACGTTCGTGCGGTCTTTGACTAGATGATGCCGGGAAAACAAGCTCTGCATCTGGAAAATTTGCGACGATCCATCGCTGATCTTTGGTGAGAGGTACGTCGGTGTGGCAAGCTGTGTTCAGAGTTTTGCAAGCGACTACGTAGTTGCCTGACATGAAACAAACCAATGACCAGTAGAATGCCCCCGAGAGTGTGGGCTGCTCCAAATAGGAGAACGAGGGGTGGACGGGATAAAGAAAATAATGCTTTCGCATGACATTGAACCATTGCTTTGATCGCACTATGTTCGGAATGTTGAAAAAAGGGCACGCTTTCACAAATCGTTTCTTCAAACCGAAATTAGGAGTCAAAAAGAAGTAATGGCCTTGAGAATTCTCAAGAGTCACAATTCGTGAGGCTGCACCATCCGGCAGAAGCTGCAATAGATGGTGGGGTGGTGACAAACACAGACACATGTCATCGTGGTCCTGCAGCATCAATCGACCATTCGAATGAAGGGAAAAACTCAAACCTATTCGGGGGCACTCGACGCTGGAAATTTTTCCTTCGAAAGTCCAAATCAGGACGTGGGAAATAGAATCCAATGAAGTCAAAAATTGAACGAGAGGTTTGAAAGTATCGCTGGTGTCGAAATTCTGCATCTTGGGATTCACAAGTGTACCAGAGATGATGCTACCACGTAATTCTTCAACGATCGCGTAGCCCTTGATTGTCAGAGTGATCAACAGAGATCTTGCGAACAGATCTTTAGCGCCTTTCAAAAAACCTCTGATAGATCGAGCGCTAGTGCGCCAAAACGAGTGAGAGTCCAAAAGACATTCGGGAACAATTCCATTCATATTTTGGGGTGATACAAATTCTTCAAATCCAGGTGAGGGGAAGCCCTCGTCTGAAAACGACTCTGCGGGAAATGCCAGATGTGCGCCCGGTCTTGAAAGAGCGCGGCAAATAGAAATTGACGAAACATTGTTGTGCTTCAGTGCTCCGACACCAGGTATTTCCATCAATTTTCCCTCATCATCGAAAAGACCGTGAAATGGAGAGCCTGCTTCATGTTGGCGGTACGAATTCGGGGGAACTTCCAAATTCGCATCAGTTTTGGACAAGGACGACAAGCAAAAGTGTTCATCGCTAGAATACACGATGCGTTTGTGCATGTTTCTGCCATTTTCAAACAGGAAAAACACTTCAATCAAATTTCCACGCACATGCACTTCAAACCAGGAGCCAGGGTGCCCTTCGATCTCTGACATGTCATTCTTTGCGCTCACCAACAAACGCATTGGATGCTCTTCCATTAGAAAGAGGCCTTCAAGATCCGAATCTGCGTCCAGGTCTGTAGCCATGTACACAAAATCATGACCTTGCTTGATGACGTCGTCAAAAAGATGAGACACTGGGCTGTTACCGCGAATGTAGGGAACAAAATGATGTCCACAGTAAGAAAACTCTGCCGACTTGGTCGGTAGATTGAACGCTGTGAAGCTGCCATCATCGTCGATTCCGTCATCATTACCGGCAAGTTTGGCGCCGCGACCTTTGCCTACAATTCCAGCAGGCTGCAAAGGACTCCAAGACGATAGATCAAAACATGATCCATCTGCACCCACAACTGAGAATCGCGATCGATGCGTTGTTCTTGTGATGACGGTGCAAAAAGAAGCCCGATCTCCAATTGCTTCCTTAAAGTCGGGATGCTCTTGAATCAGCGTCGGGACTGGCTGAGTGCTTCTGTTCATCAAAAACGTTTCGGCCGTTTGTAAATTCACTTGAATGTGTCCAGATGAGTCTTGAAAAAGACCAGGTTCAGCGCCAGCTAATGCTTCGGGCGTCTCCTGATTATTTAAATCACACCACTTCAAGAGATCAGATAAATATGCAGGGGTTTGTAGCTTGCGACGAGCGTCCGGGACGAAATTACACGTTTCCATCAGAACCTTCTGTGCAGCCTTTAAGGTTATGCCAACATGAGAAAACTCGTTGAACAATATCTCAGCCGACGCCAGGCAAACGGGTGCAACCGCCACAAAAGAGAACCCCCAATTAACTACTGAAGGATTCAACTGAGTTTGAAATTCAACAGTGAACGTGTCGCCTGGGATATTCAATGCGGGACAACCCACACCCGGCCACTTGCTGCCCTTGGGACCGTGAAAAGAGGCAGGTTCGCTGCAACCAGGATAACCGATCACGACAACATCACGGTCGTCTTCAGTTGAACTCTCAGCATCAAAAAAAATGTTGATCGATGGAGATCCGGGAAATGATATTGTTTCTGTAAAATAGGATGCAGGAGGGTAAGGGTGCTCACTGGATACAGTTCTGCGGCAAAGCATTGGAGTATTTGAGACCATCGACCAACGTGAGCACTCTTTCTGAGTTGCAGGAAAAAGAGAATTGGAAGCCAGTCCGTCACAAAGCCTGTTCAGATTAGGTATTTCAAGGGCATTTGCGCAGTCAATCAAATAAGTTCGAAGTTCTTGAAGCTTCCTAAACACTGCAGGAACAGAATAGGACTGGGACGCGATGGGACTGCCTGATTGGAATTTTTTGTCGTGCCAGGCAACTACAAACGCGCTCGAATCGAAAAATTCAAAAATGGCCTCGGAAGACTCGGGCATGCTTTGTTGTTGAGACAACTTGATTGTAAAGGCGCATATCAGCGCAATGTGGCTCTGAAATATTGTTGCACGGGACATGTTTCTTTTTGCTTTGGATGCATCAGACCAAACACGCAAAATACGTAATACCTCAAAGCGGAGAAACTTGTGCATATCGTGCAACTCTGTCACAATGGCACCAGATGCAAAGCACATGTCTACAAATCTGAGCGAGATGCAGTTGCAAAACAGCAAAAGATCCTCCATTTTGGAGCCACAATCAGCGCCTAAACGACCGACAACACTCTCACACAAATTTTTGAGCATTACAAGTAGGCATGCAGGCGCTTTGCTGGCTTCTTCCATCGCTGAACCGAGACGAGTGCCTAAGAGTTCCCTGTCTTCGCAGGGTACTTGATGAATTTCAACCTCCTGAATTTGCCATTCTAGCGCTTCGAAGAAGACAGACTCCAGCAACAACTGTAGCGTTTGACTTTGAAGACAACCAACACGATCGCCGCAAAAGAACTTGATGCAAAGAGGAAGCGCAATTTGGGGCGTTGTCAGATAACACGTTAGTTCTTCGTTTTCTTGCGGTGTCAACTCTGTCCCAAAATCGGGTTTTACTTGCGCGTGAAGCACGTCCTCTTCAGTAACAATGTTGAACTGTTTCAAGTTGGCAGGAGAGCAGGGAAGCGATTCCGAGGGAAAGCATTTCAAGCGCATGCTGGCAATCTGAATGTAGCCTGAACACATTCCTTCGGTGACAGTGTCCAGCTTCATGCACGGACGGACTTCAGATGCAAAAAAGGTTTCTTTGGAGCTGCTGCGTTGTGAAAGTCTGTATCGGCGACCAAATCCAGCAAATCCGTCATTTCCAGAAGAATCGAGAAGCGTTTGTACAGATTGTACCATTGTCGATGCAAGCAGAGCAAGATTACGGAAAGCAACAAATATTTGGCCTGACTCGACGTTTCTCCAATCACTACAAAACCAAAACGATGATGCAGGGACTGGACCAAAATCGTCGGGACTGCCATACATGTCCATAATGAAATAGTAGTTGGTTGGGAGGCGCTGTTTGATGTCTGCTTCTTGCAACAAGTCATCCACAAATGACAGCTGGACAGACCCACACTTAAGAACAGAAGTAATTTTTTGAGGTTGCGGAGAACTGCTGGAGTCCGAGGAACGCCTTCTGCTGAAAAAAAAGTCGTCGTCGCCCTGATCTTGGCCGACTGAGCAATTTGACGTAACGTCGAACTCCTTGAATCCCGTTTCATCATCATCGAGTTCTTGAGAGGGCGTCCGCAAGTACTCAAGGACAGAAGCTCGAGCGTGAGCGACAGAAGGCGATGTAACAAGATTGCGAGGGCATAGTTCAAAAATCGAAACGCCACAAAATGACTTGATGTTGGACACATTGTAACGGCGTAAAACACGAGCCAACGGTGAATTGGTATTGGGGATTCTCGCCAACTTGTCAACAGACAGAAATAATAGGGCCATGACATAAGTGTGAGCGGAATCATGCTCTCGAGTACTTCCCAGAGACAGAATCGCGGCAACGTAGTGATATGCAATTGATTCAAGAGCCGTAATGCAAAGCGGAACGCAGGGGAGGGACTCAGGAGAGAGAGAAAGAGGATCCCGTCGGGGATGTGGTAAAATGTCCATCACAACGTGCTGAATGAGACTGCAAACCTGATGTGACGATACTGAAGACGCCACTGAACGCGAGCGAATGCGGTCGCAAACTTCACTGCACCACGAAACGACTCGGTGATATTCCACCATATCGTTCATGGTGAGAGCTGAACAAGCATTTTTAGGCAAGGAAAAGTCCACAAACAGCGAATTTGCAACTTCAAGCAGCGATCCCTGCTTGCTGTCAGCATTTTGTTGATTGAGAAACAATTCCCATCCGTGAAACTGAGTTAAACGGTTGTCTCGTAACGCATCAAATCGCTTCAAATCGAAGACCAGGCCCCTGTAGGATACTGATTTTTCATTAATTTTGCTCATTAAATCATCGATGCGTCCAAAAATTTCGTTGCAGAGTTGTTCTGTTTCGAGAAGATGGGATGATTCCGACGGCAGCCTGTTACACAATTTGATACCGACAGAGCCCACTTGCCCACATGCAACTTTAATCAAAACGGCATCAGATGAGTTAAATCCAAGAACAGTTGTAGGCTTGAGCAGTTCTTGATGTGCGCTGTTGAGGTAAGCCACTTTGATTGCAAAGCGAGCCTGCTTGCGTTGCAGTGCATCAAACCCGCGGCGCTTCAACATCACATTGAAAGCAGCGAGAATGCAGCGATAGTAGCACGTGCCAGCTCGTTGAGGCGTCTGAAAGTCGCCATCTTGATCATTGGCAAGCTCTCGAAGAGTCTGCTGCTGCTCCTCAGCAAGTTCAAGCGCTGATATGTCGTACCACCATACTCCGCCATTGAACTGGACGCGGTATCTAGAGTCTGTTTTTGTGATGAGGGTGCCGACATCTCCAGGTTTCAATGGGCCACCTCTGGCATCACCACATGAAAGGAACCCAGGTGCAAGCTGCACTTTGCAGCCAACAACAAACGATTCCTCCTTGATTGCCTCGGGAGTCAGTGTTGCGGAACTGGCACATCCTTCCCCGGAGAAATCCAGTCTCGCAATTTTCTCCAAAACTGCGGCTCTCTCTGTTTCGTTTGGCTCTTCTAAGGTTTCTGGGAAATCTGGTGTGCTGATTATACAGTAACCCTCCGTGTCAGGATCATGGGGCGCAAAAAGTGAAGCAACACAACTTGTTGATGATTGCAGATCGAGATAGTGTCTAGGGGATAATTTCGCCCATTCTCCATCGATTTCGCTGAACGCAAACACAGCCTCGGACCGCAACAATCCCACTGGATCACTGTCTAACGAGCGATGCTTTCGAACCCGAAGATGCGGACCCTTTGTGACCCGCTTGATAATGAGAGTATCGCCTTTATGCTCGACTGCAGACGAAGCAGCGTCGGCGTGAGCAGCATGTGTAGCTGTCGACGGTACCGTGACGGTGCTACCGGGCGCCTGCGTACGCCCACAGCGTGGCGCGAAGACCTGCTTTGATGGAAATCTGCTTTGCAAACCGGGGTTGCTTTGCATCAGTTGCTGCATCTTTTCGGGTCGTCCCGCCATGATGACCATCGTCTTGTTCTGGTGAGTTGGCGAGGAAATGTGTTCCATCAGACATTGTAGGGCTATCTGGCAAAACGTTCCACCAGTAGCCAAGGTATCTGCTTCGTCGATGAACAAAACACCGCCTTTCGCCGCATCAAATGCCTCTGCCACATTTTGAGGGGAATGGCCCACATACTGCCCCACCAACTCCGGTCCACTCTTGATGACGACTCTGTCAGCGGGCAGCAAGCCCAGATCATGCATAAGTTTGGCCGTCAGCTTGGCAAGAGTAGTTTTACCCGTGCGCGGCTCGCCGACAAAGAGCCAATTGCTGAGGAGGTCATCGACAGGACGGCCCAATTCTCGCAACTCAGCTGCTAAAAGTTCCAGCTGCTGCATCTTGGACTTGAAGTCTTCGCAGCCTTCGAATTTTTCGAGAATAGCTTTTGCCTTTGATGCAACTGCCTCGCTTGGTGACGCATGTACCGCAAACGTGTCGGGGTCCGTTGCTTCGTCTTTCGGCTCGAACCCGGGTAAAAGACCACGCTGCACAAGATGAGGTAAGACAGCGTCGTAGAATACCTTGGGACCGTGAAATGTCTCCGTTGATAACTGGGGGCGCAGTATCATGAACCAAGTGTCGGGGTTGCAGATGCAATCGCCGGCCACAGGCAGCGTGAAGCAAGTCATGTACATCCTGTCCGCCTCGCCTACATCTGAGCCGGAGCTGGGATGACGGTCGACTCCTTGGCCAGTGTTGCACGCGGTGAAGGTGTATTGAGGAGAAGAAGCGTCTTCAGACGCAAGCACGCGTTGCACGATGAAAAGAATGGCGTGGCCGGAAGGCAGAGAGCTCCACCCGCCGGGAACAATTAAAATTTCGCCCGGGGCAAGCGCTCGTATTTTGTCCGCTATGTCGTTCAGCAGCAGAGGCAAGGCGGTTTTAATCCCAACTGTCAAATCACTGGAGTCGTTGGCAGAAGCCTTCGCAGCAGCGGTTAAAAGTCCAAACAGCTTGTGGATACGGGTTGCAAGCTCTTCGGTCACACCAAAATCGGCTATAAGACGTCGAAAATGCTCCAAAAGCTGCTCTGGGTTGTGTGCAAGTTGCATCCATCGCATCTCTGCTCCTTTGCTTTCCAACGCGTGTCCTGCCATTTCTCTGAATGCAGCCAGACCGCTGGCGATGGTTCCGCCTTCAAGGTCTGTGTTTGAAATGACAGCATCAGCGAACTCGGCGGCAAAAGCTCCGCATCGCCAAATAGGATTCTGACGGGAGGTTTTGTCTTTTTGCTCAGATGGTTGATGCGATCTGCTCTCATCTTCTCTAGTTGCCGCAGCAACTTCGGTGGTCGAGTCTGCGGAAGAGTCGAGGTGATCAGACATGTGCGGCTAATAGCC
>Ga0256359_1000036_pt1 | contig 14102 bp, 1 predicted proteins | sample MistaT_21_FD_183677 | JGI IMG/M metagenome (GOLD analysis project Ga0256359, IMG submission 183677) | Metatranscriptome of freshwater microbial communities from Mississippi River, Louisiana, United States - Miss_Miss_RepA_8d (Metagenome... | ecosystem: Environmental > Aquatic > Freshwater > River... | reverse complement strand
GTCATTTTGTCACCGTCAATGGAACCGGAGTGTTGGAAATAGAATACGCAGCGTACAAATTCTGGGTATTTAGTGAAGAGAAGTCCAGCAACAAAAGTTCGCTCATCGCATGCGACGCGCTCGAACTTGCGCGCCTTGATTCATGGTAAATTTCTACGTAATTTCCAGCAGCACAGAAACCATTCACATTTCCAGAACCAGTACTAGCCCACGTGTCTAGGCTGATCTTACCTGAGAAGTAAGTGCGGGAAAATCCTGAACTGACGGGAAGGTTGCAAGAAGAAGCCTTGATAAAACCATGAAATCTGGCACCGGCGTAACAAGGGGTTGAACACGTGAACGGATCGGAGAACGGGGCAGAGTCGAGGTTAACAATGCGGGTTTGGACACTAGAATATGCAGTATCCAGAGAATCAGCATTCGGATTTGACGTAGTTGAGTAGAAAGTGGCCAAAAGGCCTCCTTTAACGGCGAGAAATGCCCTAAAATACGCGCCAGCATAGGCCGCACCAGGAGGCATAGTCGTGAGAGTGTACGCTCCGGTGTAAGTTCCATCCCCAACATTTGAGGTTGCTACTGGAGTTGTGACCATGACGGCAGAGTGGCCCGGAATGGACTGAACTCCAGTAACTGTGATTGTGATGTCTCCCATGGCAGGGGAGCCGTAATGTTCTTTGAACAGTCTCAATACAGAACTGGTCGTGTAATCATAACCACCGACGAGCAACTCAGGCTGCTTGATTGCACCAGAGTTATCAATTTCAACTTTGAAGACTGCACCAGAACCATGGCCAGAAATTGTGGTAGCTTGAACGATGTAAGGTGATGAAACAGAGCCGGTGCCAAAAGATGAAGATGCGGGATCGCCGAAAGTGGCACTAAAACCGATAGGCGAAAATCGTACAGAGCCTGCGGAACGAAGCGACCAAGGGGCAGCCGAGGGCACGGAGGAGTAGACGACCGAAGCTAGGAATACATCATCACTCGAGCCATCGTTGGAGATTGTTCGGCGGTTGCCATAGAAGTCACGCGAAACGATTGTGAAGGCCGTCACACTGTTGAACAAAGCAGAAGATATGCCACTGCCAAAAACCGTTGACTGCGTGCCACATTGCCGATGGGGCACTACAGTGAGCGAAAATGGGCTGTTCATAGAATTGTAGTTGGAAGACTTGGCGAAAAATGAAAATTGCTTGGCAGAATTGATGGAGTATGAAACTCTGTAAGCGTTGGTTTCCACAAAAAAATGAGTCGACGATGAGAGACTGGAGACGGCAGAATTAGAAGACCTGCTGGTAGCAACTTTGAAGGAAGAATCGTTAACTACAATCAACACAAAGTAATACGTGTTCGGATTCAGCCCACTTGGCAGTTTGTGGGTAACAAAGTTGGGCACAGAAAAGTGAATGGCATCACCAACGGCGAGCCCGTGCGGCAAAAGGGTCGTGAAAACATCTCCACTTGCGCTCGTTACAGTACTGGGCCGAATGTCACTGACAGTGGCAAGGACAGTTGGAACGCCACCACTGCCAAAAGCAGTCCCTACCCAAACCATGTCACTTTGGATTGAGCGTGCATTTTGCCACATGTCCTTAGAAAATATAGTAAATGTAGCAGGCTGGCCTGCTGTTGCCAAAGTGAGCGCACTACCAAGTGCAGTACTCATAGAAGCGCAGCCAATGGCAGGTCGCACAAAAAGTTTTCGCTCAATAGAGTCCGCAGTTGAAGCATACATCCAGTTCTTCGCCGTTGCGCTCGCATCGCCATTGGGAATGTCCATGTTTTCGACATCATGACGGGACCATAAAGCTGAGCTAGGAATGACAGATTTAATAACATTGTTTGCGGCAATTGTGGACCCGAGACTTTCCCACTTTAGAGTGATTCCGCGATTCACCGTGCCATCAGACGCATAATATATGACGTCTATGTCATAAAGGGCATTCGAAAGACCGAAACCAAAAGTGGCCGAAACTTCTAAATCAGACACGCCTGGGTAAGTTAATACCAAATTATTGTCAATCCACACTTTAAACCTCTCGCTGAGGTGTTTGACTGCAACGTAGAAAGTGTACTGTGATGCTTTTATCGGCTGAATGAAGCCCTGCCAGCGCCAAGTTCCGGTGGTGGAGGAGCCAAGAGAAGGAAGAGGTGCATTTCCTGCAACGGAAAAGTCTACAACGTTGTTTTCAAGCAATCTACTGTGAAACGTGCCAAATACGGTTGGACTACTAGGGTTGTATACTGAGGAGTACAAGGTGGCAGTTAATCCACCAAACCGAGCCAAAGAAGTTATAATCTTGTAGTCGCCCCTCTTTGTCGGAGTGTAAGAAACCAGATATGTATTGTCTTTTCTGTCAATCACCGACGCACGAACAACCGAGGGGCAACCGAGACAGCAATTTTCGCAGCTGCTAAAAGTAAAGGGGCCGTTGCCGCCAGTATCGCCATTCCCCATGGGTGGAAAAATCATTCCATATGACAGACCGAGAGGAAATGCACGGACAACAAATGTGTCACCTCCAATTCCACGCTGATTTCCATATGCATCGATGCTGGTGATGGTGAACACCGCCTGTAAACCAGCAGTCGCAAGAGTCAATCCAGCACCTCTGTGAGTCGACGTCACCGCACAAGCAATATTTGGATTAATGCGCAGTCGCTTGCTGGATCCAGAGATGTGATCCCTACGATAGAGATTAAATGTGGAAATAGAGGTGCCTCCCAACTTCAAATCAATGACATTGTTTGAGTTTCCCACATTTGAAACGTACTCCAACATAATGTTATAGAAGTTATTTGTTTGCAAGGAATTCAAAACTATCGTGCCAGAAGTATCGGCAGCAGCACCCGTTACAGAAGTGGCCCATTTGTCAATGACAAGAGCTTCGTCAACGTAAAGGCGGTATCGGTCACCCAAAAGAGCATTTACAACGAACACACTGGGGTTGGATGCTAGAGAAGTGGGTGCCTGAACAGAACCAGCCCACCTAACACTGAACACGTTGTCGTTCACAATGCTTTGCCTTACCCAAGTGGTTTTGACGGGTTGCTCTTGCACAGCACGGCGCGGCTGAGCAAACTCCGAATCGTCATAATACGTGGCCATCAAACCACCAGGCTTCATGTAAGAAGTTTGAACGGTGTGCGTTCCGGCTTTGGTGTACGTGTAGGTTGTGGGGAAAAAACTGTCAGAGGATGAAGAATGCGCGGTGATTGATGCGATTCGTTGTCTCTTCTCGTAAGTTTTGCCCGCTGGTGAATCCAAAATTAAGGTAGATGACAATCGACAAGTGGTTGTGCTTGAGCAATCCTGGCAGAAAAATTGATTGCAGCCAGACTGCAATGCATTCTGATGAATTCTCGGATTTTGGTACTCATCACGAGACTGAATGGTAAAATAAGCAGGCAAGCCTGCTGTTGCGATGGTGAGGCCATGCCCTGAAACACGAGATGTCGTGGCGCATATGATTGAATGTTCCACATTTAAAGGCATCAGACCGTTGCCAATGACACGCTTGTAAGGAAACAAAGAAGAAGAAGGTATCACGGAATCAGAGATTGAAGCACTCGAATATCGTAATTGAACCTGCGCGTTGGAAGTTGTTTTGGAAAATTCCAAACGAATATCATACAAAACATTCGCAGACAACAATATGGTACCAGAAGAAGTAGTTCCAGCAACGGGTGACTCGTGAAACACAGGAACGGAATTCACCCAAAGTCTGACTGATCCTTCATGAACAGAGGTAAACGTTACTACTTCAAACTTCGGAACTTTTAGGTAGCCTGTCCAGCGGGCACTCCACATAGAGCCCCACATATTTGTGTCTGTGGTGGGCGTCGAGTTGCCCCAATTGAAGTCAAATGCAGTTTCAATTCTGTTCACGCTGCCTCCACTCATATTCGTTCCGATGAAGTAAGTACCGGCAATACCATTTCCTGCACTTCCGGCAATTGAAACTTCTTGCTGAAATTCCCCGGCCACTGTAACTAAATAAGTAGCAGTGTAGTGGCCCTCAGGATCATGCTGCAAATTCAAAGCCAATGGATTGAAGGCTGACGAAAAGGGCTGAAATGAGATGGTGCCGTGAAATAGAGTCGATGATTGAGTCAATTGAGAACCGTACTCGGAAGTGAGATACTGACGAGATATTATTGCTTCATCTCTGCCATTGCGAACATTGAAGTACTCATCTCGAATCACAATATCAAAGCTTCGAACTGAACCAGCGGTTGTCAATGACACCATGGGGCCGTGTACGCCGCTTTCAAAATTTGTAAACCCGTTATAATTTATGTCGTTGCGCACTATAAGCGAAGTTGAGGCACACGCTAAATTGGGTTTCACGTCAACATGCAGTATATCGTTCAAATGAACTCCAAATCCTCGGCATTCCCGGTATTCCAACTCGTTCAGGGAGTCAGACAAAGCAGAAACGCCTGGTACTCCTAAACATGGACTTGCGGGGAACTCCCACCAACTTGAGTCATCCCTTATGACTACCGAACGAGAGCGAATCTTCGATAAGCGGTCTGCGGGAATGACGCTCTTGTTGACCCAGGCCGAGGCAGGCACGATCACACCATGTTGAGAAAATGTAGCACCAGAATTTTGCCACAACAAAGCAACCATGCGGCTGCCCGCTTGATCCGCTTGATGGTACAAAAGGGTTATGTCATACACATCATTTTCCAATGGAAACTGAATGGTGCCACTAAATTCAAATATGCCCGATGAACCCAACGGTTGTCCCGATACAGTTGCTGTGATTATAACAACATTATCAACGGTCAACTTCACATTACCAGCATCTTGATTTCTTGTTTGAACATAAAATGTGTAACGATCCCGACGAGATGGCCGTACAAAGCCTTCCCAGCGCGCAGAAAAGAATCCGGATGGAACGATATCGGCATGGGGACGATCAGTTGATGATACTCCTGACCAATCAACCGTGTACTCTTGCACGTGAGTGACGCAAGGCAATCCTGGAGGTGTTGTGGGGAAAGTCCAAGCAGCAGCGACATTGCAAGCAGACGGTATGCTTCCGTGAAAGTAATAAGTCGCAGATAACCCTTGGAATTCATACGTTTTGTGGGTCAAATCTTGAGATTGAAACAATCGATTAGAGGGAATGAATGCTTCTGAGGTAGCGGCACAACATATGTATTTTAGACTGATCGTCGTCGAAATATCTGCAGAGCCTGATACTTGTATGTAAACATCATATAGTGCATTGATTGAGAAAAACTGCGTGGTGCCTGAAAGAATTGAATTTGAATCAACAATTTGCTTGCCATCGATGTGGATTTTCAAATTGTGGAAGCTACCAGGAGAGGAAACAAAAAATGTGTATATCGTAGAAACTGTTGGCCTAAAAAATCCATAGAAACGAAGAGATCTTGAATTGCCTGAATTGACACTGGTAGAAATATCTTGATCGGCAAGCAATCGATGTTGAGAGGCATCAACAAAATTGTTCGAACTATAAAATGTCGCAAATAGCCCACCAGGTTTTGCTAAGGATACTAAAACATCATGCCAAGGCCTCTGCTCATTGTTACCGAATCCAAGCGACGGAAGTGTGGAAGACTGGCTGAGTGAGTGAGCCTTTTTGGTAGGAGTGTAGACAGCAGCATATTGGCCATTTCCAAGGGGAGTCACGGTTCCCAAAATGTTACGAGCGGTGTATGGTTGGACTACATTCAGGGTGTTCACTCTGGTAAGTGGGCGAGCACGAACAACAAAGATATCATCTGAAGTGGTGCGCAAATTTCCCAAATGATCCTTCGCGATAATGGTGAATGAAGCAGGGATACCAGCAGTGGCAAGGGAAACTCCTTCACCAATGACAGTTGATGAAGTGCCACAAGTCAGCGCCGGGAATACATAAGCGGAAAATGGACTTCCCGATATGTGAGAAGATGCGGCAAACAAATTGCTAGAAGGAATCGTGACAGATACGCCGCTTGAGTACTTCCATCGCAAATCAACAGAAGCCTTGCCGCCCAAATCATTGTATCGCATCTTGATGTCATACAAAACATTCTCGTTCAACATGATGGTGGCTTCCATTACCAAAGCGTGAGTGGAAGTCCAAGAGTCAATTATGTATCGGTTGTCAACCCAAAGCTGAATGCGTTCATCGATACCATCGGTAGCGATAGCAAAAGTGAATCTTCCTGTTGCAGGCGCCTTGACAAAACCATTCCAATAAATGGAGAAACTGTCCGTCACTCCAACTTGAGGATCAGGGGTGCCTGCGCCCCAGTTAAATGAAACTTTGCTATCAATCCTTGTCAGTACTTGGGACAGCGTGTTTGGATCTCTGTAATATGTCGCATTCAAACCTTGCGTTTCAGCAAGAAGAACGTTGATTGCAAAAGTGCCAGACTGAGAGGTTCTATATTGAGTTGAAAATTTACCTAGTTGATGAACCAGGTTTCCTCCAACGTAAGTAGACTTGAGGTTATGCTCTTCAGATTGCGGACCATTGAGCCTCAGAATGAAATTGTTGTCTCCAATAGTTCGTAAGTTCTTGTACTGGTCTTTAGCTTGTAGAGTAAACCAAGCCTGAAAACCAGCTGTCGCGGTTGATAAGTAATTCGAGTTGGAGTTACACGTTGAAGCACAAGTAGCGCCCGGCTGCACAGTCAAAGATGTGGTCTTGTCGGCCTCTCCCAAAAAGTGCTTTAGTATGTAAGCCCCTTGAACACTAGGGGTATAAACTACAGTGTACGTGCCGTCTAAGTTGTCTGCGACAGATCCGGAGAAAGCTGCACCAGTAGCTGAGGCCCCTTGAATGACATAGAAGTCTCCTCCGGATACTCGGTTGTTGTTGTTTTTGTCACGCGATTGAATGGTGAATTGTGATGGAACACCCGCGGTTGCAATAGTAAGACTTTCCGCTTTGATAATTGAGCGATCCCAATGAGTTACATCAGGAGACTCCACAAACTTGAAAGGACTGTTCCCAACTGCAAGCTCCTTGAACACGCTATTCCCTAAATGGGTAAGAGTTGCTGCATCGAAAAATTGCAATGAACAAGCAGCAGCACTGAAAGCGTTTTCTATCAACGGTGGAACTGAGGCAGTTACAAAAAATTGAAAATCGATGCTAATGTCGTAATAACGAGATGCTGAGGGGAAAAAGACTGTGCCAGAACGAGATCCCGCACTAGAAGCTGTCCCCACCTCTTCAAAAATCTTTAAATTCGACACGTACAAAGCAGATGATTGTATCAAGGGACCGACTGCGCAGTTCGTTAACTGAAAAGTGTAGACGCCACTGGAAGACGGCTTGAACAACCCTGTTACTCTGGCGGTGTAAACGCTACCAGTGGTCGGGTTCGGAACTCCGTCAAAATAAGAAATCAAAGGAGCTGTACTGCTTTTGCCGTATTGACTGATGATGTCACTTGACGGCCTGGACACAAAAGAAGCAGGAAACAACGGCTCAGCATTTGATCGAGCATAATAATAAGTCGCAAGCAGCCCAGCGCCGATGTTGCTACTGCGCAAATCAACCATAGAAATGTAAACACTTGTTGAGCCAGACTTAGTTGCGGTATACACCGCATTGTATCTACCATTGACAATATTGTGAGTAACAGTTCCTATTTTGGAGGCATCGGTGTTCGATGGACTTCGTGAAGATTGAGATCTGACAACAAAAATTTCTGTGTTCACTGGATCAGACCATTCGGTTTTAGTGTTGGAATACTCATCTTTTGCCTGAATGACAAAAGATGCGATGTTTCCAGTGGTTCCAAAACTAAGTCCTGGTCCAACTGCAGTGGAACGAGCGGCACACGTGATGGCAGGGAAAGAGTACATCACAAAAGGGCTCCCAAAAATGTGCTGTCCTTCGGAATACAACACGCTGGTGAAGCTCGATAGAGGCAGTTTTGGGAAAGAATTTGAGGACAGATATAATCTACAATATGCAGGGCCTGTGCTTTCACGGTATTCGAACTTGAGGGAATACATCCCATTCCTGACAGCGTCAATCCCAGAAGCAGGCCAAGTTGCAGTGAAATTCACACCAACGCTGTCCCAGCCATCAATGAGAAGAGAGTTGTTCACGTACAAGCGAACGCCCTCATCTGTTTCGGTGCTAAAAGTTAGGGTGCCTGAAAATTGATCGGGATCGATTCGGAACAATCCACTCCAGCGCACACTCATGTAGTCTGAGCCCAAAATCACATTTTCGGCTCCGATCAAAGGTTTGACAACACCAGCATCCCAATTGTAGTCGGTCGAATAATCTAATACTGTAGCAGCAGGAGTGCCTAGCAGCCACATGTTGTTGAAGTATTCAGCCTTGAGACCCTCTGCCATACCGCGTAGGATGTTTACAGAAAAAATGCCAGATTGAGTAACTGTGTATGTCACTTGATACCTTGCAATGTCACCATTCGTTTGAATCGGATGGGCTGCCAAAATGGCTTCTTTACCAGAACCAACAAGCATGACGCTCCAACTGTCTTCCACCAACCTTCGCTCATTTGCGAAGCTATCTTTTGCAGTTATGGTGAAGGAAGCAGTCCAACCAGCGGTGGTCAACGTCAGGCCGTCTCCGCTGGCGATTGATACTGCTGGGTCTGTGCCCTCAACGCTCAGAGTCATAATCGGATAATTTTCAGGACATCCGGCTTGAACACAATTTCCGGAATTGGGATGGACATCCATTCTAGAAAAAAAAACGATCGGTGGGAATATCAACAGCAACTGCACCATATTTCCACTGAAACAACATGTCCAAAGGAGCATTAGCTGGAGAGTCCCATTTAAAAGAAATGTCATACAAAGCGTTGGCGGAGGCAAAAACAGCAACGTTCGAATTTGCCGATGTTGCTAACTGTGGTGTGAACGAAAAGGAAGACATGGTTCCTGCCGTTGCACTAAAAGTGTACTGGCCAGCAGTTGGAGGCTTCACAAAGCCTGAAAAGGTATATTGCGCATTTGCGGCGCTTGCAGTGTACTTGGACGCTGTAAGGGTTTGGGGCCCATAGTAGGTATTCCCTGATGAAGCAAAAATGCTCAATTTCCCAATTTCAGCCAGCGATGAATGCACCATGTATCGGCCCTTGCGGGTAGCATTATAAGTCGCAACGTAGGAAGAATCTCCCATATCAACAACAGAGCCGTATACGACAGGGCATGTAGAAGGTACTGCACAAGTGCATAACGATGGATTGCATGCACTAGAGAGGCGAACAACATAGACGTCTCCACCAATACCGCGCTCGTTATGATACATATCATTGGACTGAATAGTAAAGCTACTGGCAACTCCAGCAGTAGAACTAGTCAGTGCAGAGCCCCTCACAGTTGAAGTTGTAGAACAAGTTGACGAAGCCAATACAGCAAATGGCGGAAATGGACTCCCAAGGATGTCTCTTTTCAAATACAACGCTGTGAGGGGGATGATGGCCGCTGAAGCAGCGCCACTATGTTGAAAAAGAAGTTTAAGGCCTGCATTGCCACTGAATTGTTTGTATTCAAGACGCAAATCAAAATATGAATTAGCATCCGAAAGCTGAACACCAGTTTCCTCAGAGTATGCCGAAGAAAATGTGGCCAAAAAACTGGTCGTCGTTATTGTCTGATAAGAATCCCACTGATCAATGAGCAGAACGTTATCAATCCAGAGACGGACTCGCTCATCACTGTTACTAGTTTGGACAATCATCGTCACAGGAGTTAATGTGACTACCTGAAGAAAACCCTGCCATCTTGCACTGAAGCTGTTTCTGTCTGAAAGTTTCAAATTGACTCCAAACCCAATTTGATCACTGGTTCTTGGCAAACCGTTACTCGCATCCTGAAAATCACTTGTAGCAAAATCTATGGTTTGAGAAACTGCATTTGCGACTGGGGTACTCAAGAATAAATCGTCGTAAAAAGTTGCATCTAACCCCCCTGGCACTGCTACTGCTGCTGAAACACTGTAGTCCCCTTTGACTGTTGGAGTGTAATATGCCTTGTAGCGACCGGCAATAGGGAACAAATTTCCTGTAGGAATGGACATCGGATCTGAGGGATTATCGCATAATGATGGGCAAAATTTGAGCTCAAAGTCTTGAGCAGAAACAGAGTCAGAATTGACGCTCCGGTAAAGAACTTCAATGTCATAAAAGTTACCAGTGATCATACCAACATCGGCAGAAAACACATTTGTGTTGGAGCCACCTGGTCCAAGAGCAATCTTGACGACACCGTCTACATTTAGTCCAGCTAAGCTTGTAGAGTCACCGGTGCGATTGAGAAAAAATCTGTAGCTTCCAGTGTCGGTTGGCAAAAAATTGCCTTTAAATCTCACAGTAAATGGGGAGGCTACCGCAGTAATTAAACCGGCGATTTTTGTGCCTACAATTTTTGGACCGCCGCAAAACGCGGGGTTTTGCCAAGGCCGGGCCATGCACGAAACTTTTGCAGTTGCAGCAACAACAAAACTTGAAGAGCCATCACCATAATAAGTGGCTGTCAGGCCTCCTGGATACTCTCCTCTGCCAGCAATTCGAGTTATTCCAGAGTTCACAGGAGATGAAACTTTTTTCAATTCGTTTAAATTCACATGATAAGGGCGACGAGCCTCCGTGATGGGCACAATTCTGACGGTTAAGTAGGGTGCGTCTCCCAAAACGCGATTGTTTCCATATTCGTCTCTCGACTGGATGGTAAAATATGACATGGCACCAGCAGTTCCAAGAGTCAGACCTGAGCCAACGGCAGAACTCTGAGATGCACACAAAACTGACGGCTGCACAAAGAGCTGCTGCTGAGAAAGTTTCGCAGCTGTGGTGGCATGAAACAATCGAGAGGAGGGAACAATTTGCATTTGCTGGCTGCCAGATCGCCAAAAAAGCCTGATGGTTGCATTTCCCTGAACATCACGGTATTCAAGCTTGATGGGGTACATGGAATCTTTCATTAATGCTATTGTGCCATCCACAACAGCTGACTTCAACGACCAGAAGTTGATGATGAGTAAGTCATCAATCCAAAGCCGAATGCCGTCATCAACTTCCGCTGAAAAGGTAAAGACTTCAGTGAATTTTGGTTGAATCAATCCAGTCCAGCGAACAGAGAAATAATCTGGACCTATTCGCTTTAATTGATTGCCACCACTCATGTATGGCTGAAATTCGGCACTAGCAGGATCAACAGGCTGATTCGTGCGCCAAACAAAATCGATAGTGGAGTCAATTCTTTGAAAACTTGCTAAATTGGCACCAACTTCTGGATTATATGCCAACTGACCATGATCTGTCAAGTCATCATTTTCAAAGTACGTGCCAAAAAGACCGCCGGATTGTAGAATTTTTCCACGAAGCCCAAAAGTACCGCGCAAAGTTGCCGTGTAACGCACATAATAACCACCGCCCGATTTGTATGAAAGAGTTCCTTGAAAATTGAGCGTTCCACCGTCCTTAGAATCATCTTGGGAAGCAGAACCGCCGGGCAGGGTTGCACCCTTCATGAGCGCATAGTCATAAGGATCTCCAGAGGTTTCACCCTGATTGTTGAATTCGTCTCTCGTTTGCATCGTAAACAAAGCGGGATAACCAGCAGTAGACAAGGAAATCGCCATTTCAGTGATAGTTGAGAGGGTGGCACATGCAACTGTAGGACGAACGTTCAACAAAAACGGGCTTCCAGCAGAATGCACAGCTAGAAACAATGCAGTTGACTCAATTGTTTGATAATCACTGGTTGTTGGAACATTACCAGCAGGATATGTGGGATTGTAGGCATACTGCAATTTAAACATTCTATTACCTGTGCCTCCAGAGGACTGAGAAAACGAAATAAAAATGTGATAAAACTGATTAGAAACGACAGAGAAGCCAGAAGATGAGGTGGCCTCAAAAGCAGCTCCCGAAGCGGTGGCGGAAAGGACCAGCTTGTTATTCATCATGAAAATCATGCTTTGTGAAGAGCGGTTCATGGTCATCTTGAAATGCAACTTGCCTGTTCTGGTGGGACGAAAAAGACCTTGAAATCTTGTCTTGAACGCAGCTTCATCGCTGATTCCGGCAGCGGGACATCCGGTGGCGCTGTTTGCACATGTGAACTCGATGCTCGTAAACTGCACTCCCTTTGTTATCGTGCTAGAGTAATAAGTGGCCATAATGCTTCCTCTATAACCAAGCATGGACCACAGCGAATTCGTGACCGATTTGGTGGCAACAAAGCTGGAAACGTATGTGGAGTCTCCATTATCAACGACAGTAGCGGGATGGTCTACAAGCGCATTTAGTGAAACTGGAGTGTAATTCAAGTCATGATCATACGTGTCAATGTTATCGATTAGCGTTTGTCTAACGAAAGACACAAAATTGTCACCAACTTGAGATCCTCGAAGGTTGTAATTCATATCTTTTGACTGTATCGTAAACGTTCCAGCAACACCAGCAGTGACCAAAGTGAGAGCAGCTCCAACTGCAGTGCTTGTAGATGCACATGGCAAGTGAGGGAAAACGGTCAATGGGAAAGGGCTGTTATTAACAGGACCATCAAACTTGGACTGTCCGCGCAGCATAAGCTTGTAAACACCAGACGTGGTCACAGTGTAGCGAAGCACAACAGTGGCCTTGTCCAGAGCAGTTGGGGTGGCGGCTAGTTTGTTCACGGTGTCCACAAAATTAGGGCAGTCGCCAGAAGGAGGTTGAGTGGTCACACAAACGATTGCAGCTGTAACAATTTGTGCCTCGGGAGTCAAGAAAAACTTCAGTTGCGCAGTGTTCACAACACTATTACTGGGCTGCCAATTGTCAAAACGATCTTTAACCGTCAAAGTAAGAACAGCTTGGACACCAGCAGTCGCAAGAGTTAGTGATGCTCCCGTGGCGATGGAGTTGGACATGTGCCGTGCAGCGGGTTGAACATAAAGCCTGAACGGACTGCCACTGATACCACCTGCTCCAATAACGACAGATATGTCGTAAGTGCCGGACTTTGTGGCAGTATACGAAACAACATAAAGGCCATCTCCTCGGTCAGTGACTACACCTGCTGTTGAATCGACTCCGGTCAGTCGAACTTTGAAACTTTCTCCACCTACTCCTCGCAAATTTTTGTAAAGGTCTTTCGCAGTAATCGTAAAAACAGCTTGCAAACCAGCGGTCGCAATGCTGAGACTGCGGGCGCCGGCTGCATCTGTTGCAATAGTAGTTGCAGCAGATGTACGAGCAGGATTCACAGAAACCGAAAATGGGCTGCCCAAAGTGTGAAACCCTTTGTATAGAGCGGTTGCAGGAATAGTCTGTGCGGCTCCTGCAGACCATTGCCATTGAAGAACAAGACCATTTTTGGCCTTGGTTGCCTGATCTGATGCCGAAGGAAGGCTCCAATCGACGAAAACATCATAGTAATTCACGCTGCGCAATGAAATGGTACCAGATGAAGATGCTGGAGCTGATGTTGGTTGAACGCTGATCAATGTAGTGGCATCAACAGTCAATTTGATACCATTGGCAGGGCATGAGGAATCTTGACATACGTGGTTAATAGTGAACGTAAAAACACCATCGGCAGGAGGTTTCAGCAAAGTTGCAAATCGCAAATATTGGGGATTATTGAATCCCAAGTCTAAAGTGAAACAAGGATCACCGTCTGCTCTGTTTGAAGCTGCAGCAGCACAATTAATCAAGTTGACTGTTGAGACTTGACCGTTTACGCCAGTGATAACATTAGAGAATGTGCTGTCCATGTTTTGAACAAAAACGCCCCCTCCACCGCTGACCTGATAAAGGTACTGAGAGTAAAGTGTATTGGTTCCGGCAATAAATGCTGTATATTCTACTGAATAAGATGAGTCAGTATTGTCAACAACAACTGCTTGTTGAGGTCTGGGACTTGAACTGCCACTAGGAGGATAGACTCTGACCGAGAAAAAACTTCCACCGACGCCGAGCTCATTATCGTACTGATCATTTGCTTGAATGGTAAACTGAGCTGCAGTCCCTGCAGTAGCCACCGCCAAACCACCTCCAGCACTCGCACTGGTGCTCGCACAAGCACCGTAAGGAGCAACCGACAGGATAAAAGGGCTTTGATTGATGTGTGTTTGATAATACAGCTGTGAGGCAGG
>Ga0256359_1000031_pt1 | contig 14861 bp, 1 predicted proteins | sample MistaT_21_FD_183677 | JGI IMG/M metagenome (GOLD analysis project Ga0256359, IMG submission 183677) | Metatranscriptome of freshwater microbial communities from Mississippi River, Louisiana, United States - Miss_Miss_RepA_8d (Metagenome... | ecosystem: Environmental > Aquatic > Freshwater > River... | reverse complement strand
GACATCTTTGACGTGAGTCAATAATGATGGCTTCCTATTTAGTAACCGTCAAGGGAACCGGAGTATTGGAAATGGCGTACGCTGCGAACAGATTGCCGGTGACCAACACATTAGTAGCATCAGTTGTGTCCAGTTTGAAAAGAGAATGAGACGAAGCCTGAGACGCCCTTGATTCTTGATAAATCTCAACATACTGTCCACTTTGACAGTTGCCATCGACATTGACGCCAGAAGCAATGGCCCACGCATCATGCTTGATCTGGCCTGAGATGTAAGTGCGAGTTGTTCCAGATCCAATGGAAATTGAGCAAGGACCCGTCGCCTTGAAGAAACCGTGAAATCTGGCGCCGGCGAAACAATTTGAGCAAGTGAACGGGGATGAGCCATGATTGACTATACGAGTTTCGGCGCGAACATATGGGGCAACGTCCAAAGAAGATGTAGTCGGATCGGTGGCAGCTGAGTAGAATGTGGCCATAAGGCCTCCTCGAACTCCCAGGAAAGCTCTGAAATATGCACCCGCATAAGCCGCACCAGGAGGCATAGTGGTAAGAGTGTAAGCTCCGGTATAAGTACCATCTCCGACACTGCTCGGTTGTGCATTGTTACATGGAGAAAGTGGGGGAACGCATGGAGAAGTAACCAGGACAGCAGAGAGGCCCGGTGCAGATTGAACAGAAAGGACTGTGATTGTTATGTCGCCCATTACATTTGAGCCGTAATGTTCTTTAAACAATTTCATCTGAGAATTGACTGCATAACCATATCCACCGACAACAAGATATACTCCAATGATCGTACCAGCAGTATTGATTTCAACTCTGAAGACTGCTCCGGAGCCAGTGCCTGAAGTTGTGGTTGCTTGAACAATGTAAGATGTCGAGAAGGTACCAGCAACAAAAGCAGATGCTGCCGCGGCATTGAAAGTGGCTACAGAATCATCCGATTTGAACGACCAAGGAGCAGCTGAGGGAACAGAGGAATAGACTACAGAGGCTAGGTAAACATCATCAGGATTAAGGGAACCGTCATTGGCGATTGTTCGGCGATTGCCATAGAAATCACGTGCAACGATAGTAAATGCTGTCACGCTGTTGAAAACGGCAGAAGAGATGCCGCTGCCAAAAACAGTTGATTGGGTACCACATTGCCGATGGGGCACAACCGTTAGTGAAAAGGGGCTGTTCATGGCGTTGAAATTCGAAGACTTGGCAAAGAATGAAAACTGCTTGGCGGAATTGATGGTATATGAAACCCTGTAGGCGTTGGTTGCCAAAAAGAATTGGGTGACGAATGTGACAGGGTTTACGGCAGTGTTGGAAGCTTTGGTGGTGGCAATTGTAAATGTATTAGAAAGAGGAACATCTAAGACATAATAATAAGTGTAGGGATTGAGCTCAGCTGGCAGTTTGTGGGTAACGAAGTTGGGCACAGAAAATTGAATCGAATCGCCTTTAGCAAGCCCGTGATCGGCGGAGGTTGTAAACGTTGAGCCTCCACCCACGCTTGTCACCGTACTGGACCGAATGTTGGTAACAGTGGCCAGGACGGTAGGAACGCCGCCACTGCCAAAAGCAGTTCCGACCCAGACCATATCGTTTTGGATGGAACGCGAGTTCTGCCACATGTCCTTGGAAAAAATGGTGAACGTGGCAGGCAGACCTGCTGTGGCCAGAGTGAGCGCATTACCAACCGATGTACTCATGGAAGCGCAGCCAACTGAAGGTTGCACAAAAAGCTTGCGTTCCACAGAGTCAGTGAGCGAAGTATACATCCAATTCTTTGCGGTTGCACTGGAATCCCCATTGGGAATGTCCATGTTTTCGATATCATGGCGAGACCACAACGCCGATCTGGGAATGACAGCTTTTATAACATTGCTCGCAGTGATGGTGGATCCAAGACTCTCCCACATCAAGGTAATTCCACGCTGCTGAGAACCATCACTCGAGGAGTAAATGACGTCAATGTCATACAGAGAATCGGCAAGTCCAAAACCAAACGTGGCTGAAACATCAGTGCCAGACCCTGAATAGGACATCAACAAATTGTTGTCCATCCAAACTAAAACTTTTTCAGAAGCGTGTTTGACTGTAACGAAGAAAGTGTATTGCGCTGCTTTGCTGGGCTGAATGAAGCCCTGCCAGCGCCAAGTTCCAGTTGTTTGGCCGAGATTGGGAAGATTTGCATTTGCTGCCACTGAAAAGTCTACAATATTCTTTTCAAGTATACTTGTGACACGAGTGCCAAATATTGTTGGATTGGCAGGGTTGTATGAAGAGGAATATACAGTGGCAGTCAAACCACCAATCCGCGCCAAAGAAGATACCATCTTGTAGTCTCCCCTTTTCGTCGGGGTGTACGAAACAAGATAAGTGTTGTCTTTTCTGTCAACGACCGACGCCCGAACAAGAGAGGGGCAACCCACACAGCAGCTTGTGCAGCTGTTGAACATGAAGGGGCCGTTGCCAGTGGCGGCTTCGTTTCCGAGTGGCGGAAGAATCATTCCAGTGGAAAGACCTAAAGGAAATGCACGGACAACAAACGTGTCACCTCCAACACCACGCTGATTTCCATAGGCATCGATGCTGGTAATTGTGAACATAGCTTGCAACCCAGCTGTCGCGAGAGTTAATCCGACTCCTCTGTGAGTTGAGGTCACTGAGCATGCAATATTCGGATTGATGCGTAAACGTTTGCTTGTTCCTGATATGTGATCCCGACGAAAAAGATTAGAAGTGGTGGTAACACTGCCTCCAAACTGCAACTCTATGATGTTCAAAGTGTTGTACTGATTGGATTTATACTCCAATAGAATGTTGTAGAAGTCATGGGGATTCTGAGCGGAATTCAACATTATGGTGCCAGATGTGGTGGCTGCATTATTTGTGGCCACCATAGCCCATTTGTCAATGACGAGAGCCTCGTCGACGTAGAGGCGGTATTGATCGCCGACAAGAGCGTTCACAACAAACGTTGTTGGGTTGACTGACAAAGGAACCTGAACAGAACCGGCCCATCTTACACAAAACAATCCGTCATTAACAATACTTGGCCTTGTCCAAGAAGAAGTTTTCACAGGTAGCTCTTGAATGGCACGACGTGGTATGGCAAATGCCGTATCGTCATAGTATGTGGCCATCAGACCTCCAGGTTTCATGTAAGAGGTTTGAACGGTATGTGTTCCAGCTTTGGTGTAAGTGTACATCATGGCAAACAAACTGCTTGACGCTGAACTATGTGGAGCGATGGTTGCGATTCTTTGTCGCTTTACGTATGCTGAGTTCGCGGGTGAGTCCAAAACTAAAGTGGAAGACAATAGACACGTAGATATGCTTGAACAATCCTGGCAGAAAAACCCGTCGCATCCAGATTGTGCTGAATTCTGGTGAATTCTTAGATTTTGGTACTCATCACGAGATTGGATGGTGAAAAATGCAGGTATCCCTGTTGTTGCAATGGTAAGGCCAGGCCCCATAACACGAGATGTTGTAGCACATATAATTGCATGTTCCACATTCAACGGCAAGAGACCATTACCAATGACGCGCTTGTAAGGAAACAAAACCGATGAAGGAATCACAGAATTAGTAATTGAAGCGCTAGAATATCGTAACTGCACCTGCGCATTCGAAGTTGTTTTTGAAAACTCGAGTCGAATGTCATACAAAACATTTGCAGACAAAAAAACAGTACCAGAAGAACTAGTTCCAGCAACAGGTGACCGTTGAATCACAAGAATGGAGTTCACCCAAAGTTGAACCGATCCTTCATGAATGGAGGTAAACGTTATCACTTCAAAATTGGGAACTTTGATGTAACCCGCAAAGCGAACGCTCCATAAAGAGCCCCACATACTAGAATCGGTTGTGGGTGTTGAGTTGCCCCAGTTGAAATCGAATGTGGTTTCTACTCTGTTCACACTGCCGCCGTTGAGACTGGCGCCGATGAAATATGTTCCAGCAATTCCGTTTCCGGCACTTCCGGCAATGGAAACTTCTTGCTGAAAATCGCCAGCAACTGTGACTAAATATGTAGCAGTGTAGTGCCCTTCAGGGTCGTGCTGCAAATTCAACTGCAACGGATTGAAGGTTGTTGAGAAGGGCTGAAATGATATGGTGCCGTGAAAGAGCATAGACGATTCAGATGTTTGAGAACCATACTCGGACGTGAGATACTGACGAGACATTATTGCTTCATCCCTGCCGTTGCGAACGTTGAAGTACTCATCTCGAATCACAATATCAAAACTTCGTACTGAGCCAGCTGTGGTCAAAGTCACCATAGGGCCGTGCACGGGAGAGATACCCCCTACAAAATGTTGAAAATTGCTGTAACCCACATCGTTGCGAACAATAAGCGACGTTGAAGCGCAAGCTACATTGGGTTTCACGTCAACGTGCAGTATGTCGTTGATACTGACTCCAATGCCTCGACACTCTCTGTACTCCAACTCATTCGAAATGTCAGTGTAAACCGACGTTCCTAGGCAAGGACTTGCGGGGAACGTCCACCAATTTGAGTCATCCCTCACTACAACTGGACGAGAACGAATCTTAGACAAGCGGTCTGATGGAATGATGCTCTTGTTCACCCAGTCTGAGACAGGGACAACAATGCCATATTGAGAATACGTTGCGCCAGTGTTTTGCCACAATAAAGCGATTTGGCGGTCAGCTTGCGAAGCTTGATTGTAATGAAGGGTGATGTCATAAACATCATTTTCTAAGGGAAACTGAATGGTGCCACTAAATTCATAAATACCCGATGAACCTAGCTGTACTCCCGATACTGTTGGTCCGATAATTTCCACATTATCTACGGATAACTTTACAATGCCTGCAGTTGAAGTTCTGGTGTGAACGAAAAATGTGTAACGATCACGACGAGATGGCCTCACAAATCCCTCCCAGCGTACAGAGAAGGCTCCCGAAGGAACGATGGCGGAATAGGGACGATCGGTCAAAGATACCCCTGACCAATCAATTGTGCTGTCTAGCAAATGAGTAACGCATGAACCCGCTGGATCTGGATTGGTCCATGGAGTATTCGTGCAGGCTGCCGGTACACCTCCATGAAAGTAATAAGTTGCAAATAACCCTTGGAATTCATACGTTTTGTGAGTTAAATCTTGCGACTGGAACAAACGTCCGGATGGAATAAATTCTCCAGAATTACCACCACAACATATGTACTTGAGGCTCATTGTTGATGGAATTTGACTTGTACCAGAACCTGCCTCAATGTATACATCGTACAGTGCATTAATGGAAAAAAACTGCATGGTTCCTGAAAGAATGGTAGTTGAATGGACAACTTGCTTGCCATCAATATGAAGTTTCAGAAGGTTTCCAGAGCCTGGTGTTGAAATTACAAATGTGTACATAGTGGACACCGTTGGCCTAAAAAATCCACTGAAACGAAATGAATTTGAAGACGAAGGTGTAGACACTAAGGTATCAGCCAGTAATAGGTGCGTGGAAGCACCCTCGAAGTTGTTGGGAACATAAAAAGTCGCAAAAAGTCCACCAGGCTTTGCTAATGATACTAAAACATCATGCCAGGGCCTTGGCTGGTCGCCACCGAAACCGGGAGATGCAAGTACCGAGGACTGGCTAAGCGCGTGAGCCTTCTTCGTAGGTGTGACGACGGCAGCATATAAGCCATTGCCGAGGGAGGTTACAGTTCCTAATATATTCCGGGTTGCGTACGATTGAACTTGGTTCCACATATTCAGTCTGGTAAGTGGGCGAGCACGAACAACAAATATATCATCTTCTGTAGTGCGCAAATTTCCCAAATGATCCTTGGCAGTTATAGTAAATGAAGCAGGGATACCAGCGGTGGCAAGGGAAACGCCATCGCCTGTTACGGTCGATGAGCTGCCACAAGTCAATGCCGGATACACGTAGGCAGAAAACGGGCTGCCCATTATGTGCGAAGATGCGGCAAATAAATGGTCCGATGGAATCGTGGCAAAGTTGCTAGAATATTTCCATTGTAAATCAACAGAAGCTTTGCCACTCAAATCATTGTATCGCATCTTGATATCATACAAAACATTTGCATTTAACATAATCGTGGCTTGCATGAACAACGCATGGGTGCTAGTCCATGAGTCAATGATGTGTCGGTTGTCGACCCATAGCTGAATGCGCTCATCGGCACCATCGGTTGCGATACCAAAGGTAAATCTTCCAGTTGCAGGGGCCTTAACAAATCCTTTCCAATAAACCGAGAAACTGTCAGTCACTCCAACTTGAGGATCAGGAGTGCCTAATCCCCAATTGAATTGAATTTTGCTATCAATTCGAGAAAGAACTTGTGCCTGAGTATTCGGGTCTCTGTAATACGTCGCATTCAAGCCTTGCGTCTCAGCAAGAAGAACGTTTATGGCAAAGTTGCCAGAACGAGAGGTTCTGTATTGAGTGGAAAATTTACCCTGCTGATGTACTAGGGTTCCTCCTACATAAGTAGCCTTCAAATTGTGCTCTTCAGAATGCGGTCCAGAGAGCCGGAGAACGAAGTTGTTGTCTCCAATGGTGCGCAAGTTTTTATACTGGTCTTTGGCTTGTAAAGTAAACCAAGCCTGAAAACCAGCCGTTGCAATCGACAAATAATTTGAGTTTGAGTTGGAAGTTGAAGCACAAGTAGCCCCAGGCTGTACTGTCAACGATGTTGTCTTGTCAGCTTCTCCAAAAAAGTGCTTGAGAATGTAGGCCCCTTGCACACTGGGGGTATAAACTACGGTGTACGTGCCGTCCATGTTGTCTGCGACAGATCCGGAGAAAGCTGCACCAGTGGCGGATGCCCCTTGAATGACATAGACGTCTCCGCCTGATATTCTATTGTTGTTGTTTTTGTCACGCGATTGAATTGTGAACTGAGACGTAACACCAGCCGTGGCGATTGTCAGACCTTCCGCTTTGATGATTGAGCGATCCCAAAGGGTCACATCTGGAGCCTCGACAAATTTGTAGGGACTGTTCCCCACTGCGAGCTCCTTGAACACATTATGTCCTAAAAAGCTGAGACTGGCTCCGGCAGTGCTAAATTGCAACGAACATGCTCCTGCGCCACTAAATGAGCTTTCAAATGCTGGAACCACATTGCTCGAAAAGAATTGAAAATCAATGCTTATGTCGTAGTAACGATCTGATGAGGGGAAGAAGACGGTGCCAGAACGAGTACCCGCGCTTGCAACCGTTCCAGCTACCTCAAAAACTTTCACATTCGAGACATACAATGCGGATGATTGTATTAAGGGACCGACTGCGCAATTATTCAACTGAAACATGTAAACGCCACTTGATGTTGGTTTGAATAAACCCGTTATCCTGGCAGTGTATACACTACCAGAGGTCGGGTTGGAAACACCGTCAAAATACGATATCAAAGAAGTTGTGCTACTTTTGCCATATTGATAGATAATGTCATTTGATGGCCTGGCCACCAGGGACACTGGCAACAATGGCTCAGCATTGGATCGGGCATAATAATACGTCGCAAGCAATCCTGTGCCAATATTGCCACTACGCAAGTCGATCATTGAAACGTAGATATTTGTTGCTCCACTCTTGGTAGCGGTGTACAAAGCATTGTATCTACCATTGACAATGTTATGAGTCACACTGCCAATTTTAGAAGCATCGGAGTTCGAAGCACTACGCGACTGAGATCTCACAACGAAAATTTCTTCGGTCGCAGGATCAGACCATGCTGTTTTCATGTTTGAATACTCATCTTTCGCCTGAATGACAAAAGATGCAATATTCCCCGTGGTTCCAAAACTAAGTCCTGGACCAAAGGTAGTAGAGGCAGCGGCGCAAGTGATGGCAGGAAACGAGTACAAAACAAAAGGGCTGCCAAAAATGTGATGCCCTTCTGAATACAAAACGCCGGTAAAATTTGACAGAGGCATTTTTGGGAATGAATTTGAGGACAGATACAAGCGGCAAAAGGCAGGTCCTGTGCTCTCACGGTACTCAAACTTGAGGGAATACATTCCATTTCTGACAGCGTCAATACCGGGAGCAGGCCACTTGGCGGAGAAATTCACACCAACACTATCCCAACCATCGATGAGAAGAGTGTTGTTGATGTACAAGCGAACGCCTTCATCCGTTTCGGTGCTAAAAGTCAATGTTCCTGAAAGTTGGTCGGGGTCCATCCGAAACAGACCACTCCAGCGAACACTCATGTAGTCTGAGCCCAAAATGACGTTGTCAGCACCAATCAATGGTTTCACTATACCAGACTCCCAGTTATAGTCTGTCGAGTAGTCTAAAACTGTGGTTGCAGGTGTACCAAGCAGCCACATGTTGTTGAAATACTCTGCCTTGAGACCCTCTGCCATACCACGCAAGATGTTGACAGAAAAGATGCCAGACTGAGTAATTGTATACGTGACTTGATACCTTGCAATGTCACCATTATTTTGAATGGGATTGGCCGCCAAAACGGCATCTTTGCCAGAACCGACAAGAAGGATGCTCCAAGTGTCTTCCACTAATTTTCGCTCATTTGCAAAGCTGTCTTTTGCAGTGATAGTAAACGAAGCAGTCCAACCGGCGGTGGTCAAAGTCAGGCCGTCACCGCTGGCGATTGATACAGCTGGGTCTGTGTTTTCCACATTCAGAGTCATTATTGGATAATTTTCTGCACAACCAGCATGAACGCAAGTCCCAGACTTGGGATGGACATCCATTCTAGAAAAAAATCGGTCGGAAGGAACAACTTCAGTAACACTGTTACCGTAAGTCCATTGAAACACCATGTCGAGAGGGCCGGCAGCTGGTGAAGTCCACTTGAAGGAGATGTCATACAAAACGTTGGAGGCAACGAACTGACCAATACTGGAAGATCCTGGCACCGATGACAACTGTGGAGTGAACGAAAAATGGGACGAGGTTCCTAAAGATGCACTGAAGGTGTATGCACCGGCAGTTGGAGGCATCACGAAGCCTGAAAAGGTGTATTGTGTAGTCACTGTGCTAGCCGTGTACTTTGACGCTGACATGGCTTGTGGCCCATAATAGTTAGCCCCTTGGACAACGCTTAACTTTCCAACTTCGGCAAGTGATGTATGTACCATGTAGTTGCCCCTGCGGGTAGCGTTGTATGTCGCAACATAGGACGAATCCCCCATATCAACAACAGAGCCGAATACAACAGGGCAGGTAGCGGCTACAGCACAAGAACATCCAGAGGAAACATCACATCCAGCCGAAAGGCGAACAACGTAGACGTCACCGCCTTTGCCGCGCTCATTATGGTACATATCATTCGACTGAATGGTGAAGCTACTGGCAACGCCAGCGGTTGAACTAGTCAATGCAGAACCCCTGACTGTTGACGCTGTGGAACAAGTCGACGAAGCCAAAACAGCGAAAGGAGGAAACGGACTTCCAAGAATGTCCCTTTTCAAAAACAACGCTGTGCTGGGTATGACAGACGATCCTGAACCATACTCGAAAAGAAGTTTTATGGCGGCATCACCGCTGAATTGTCTGTATTCAAGCCGCAAATCAAAATATGAATTAGCATCCGAGAGTTGAACACCAGTTTGTTCAGAGTATGCCAAAGAAAATGTTGCCGAGAAACTTGTCGCGGTTATCGTCTGATAAGAGTCCCATTGATCAATTAGCAATATGTTGTCAACCCAAAGACGAACTCTCTCATCACTGGAGCTGGTACGAACAGTCATGGTGACAGTATTTGCTGTGATCACCTGCAGAAAACCCTGCCATCTGGCGCTGAAGCTATTTCTGTCTGAGAGCTTTAAGTTGGTTCCAAACCCAATCTGATCACTAGTTCTCGGCAAGCCATCACTAACGTCCCGAAAAAGAGTTGTGGAAAAGTCTATGGTTTGCGAAACTGAATTTGCGATGGGGTTGCTCAAAGACATATCGTCGTAGAATGTTGCATCCAATCCACCAGGCACTGCAACTGCTGCAGAAACACTGTAATCGCCTTTGACAGTTGGAGTGTAATAGGTATTGTAGCGACCGGCAATAGGGAATAAATTGGTTGTAGGAATAGACGAAGCAAATGTATGATCAGCGCAAGCAGATGAGCAATACTTGAGCTCGAAATCTTGAGCCTGAGGGTGAGCACCAGAGTTGGTGCTCTTGTAAAGAACTTCAATGTCATAAAACTGGCCGGTTACCATACTGAAATCGGCAGAGTACACGTTGTTATCGGCTGCACCTCCTGGTCCTCTTGCAATCTTTGTGAGGCCATCAATATTGAGTCCAGCAGTGCTGGTAGCGTCGCCAATGCGATGGAGAAAAAATCTGTAACTTGCAGAGACCGTTGGTAAAAAGTTGCCTTTGAATCTAACTGTGAATATAGAAGCTGTGGCAGTGCTCAATCCTGATATTCGTGTACCCACAATTTTTGGTCCACCACAAAAATTTGCATTTTGCCAAGGTTGCGACATGCACGAAACCTTTGCGGTGTTATGAAAAACTGTAAAATCTGTGGAACCATCGCCATAGTAAGTTGCAGTCAAACCTCCTGGATATTCTCCTCTTCCAGCGATTCGAGTTATCCCAGAGTTCAAAACAGAAGACTTCGTGAGCGCATTCAAGTTCACATGGTAAGGCCGACGAGCCTCCGATATGGGCACAATTCTGACAGTCAAATATGGTGCGTCTCCTAAAACGCGATTGTTTCCATACTCATCTCTCGACTGAATGGTGAAAAATGACATGGCGCCAGCTGTTCCTAGAGTAAGACCAGGGCCAACAGCAGAGCTTTGGGACGCACATATAACCGATGGCTGCACGAAAAGCTGAAGCTGCGAAAGCTTTGCAGCTGTTGTGGCATGATACAAACGTGACGAGGGAACTATTTGCATGTTCTGGCTGCCAGATCTCCAAAAAAGCCTGATGGTTGCATTGCCCTGCACATCACGATATTCCAATTTAATTGGGTACATGGTGTCTTTCATCAAGGCTATTGTGCCATCTACAACAGCCGACTTGAGTGACCAGAAGTTGATAATCAGCAAGTCGTCAATCCAGAGCCGAATACCATCGTCAACCTCCGCTGAGAATGTGTATACTTCGGTGAACCTGGGTTGGATCAATCCAGTCCAGCGGACAGAGAAGTAGTCTGGACCTATTCGTTTCACTTGACTGTTGCCACTGATAAATGGCCGAAATTCGGCACTAGCGGGATCCACAGGCTGATTTGTGAGCCAGACAAAGTCGATAGTAGAGTCAATTCTTTGAAAACTTGACAAACTAGCAGCAACGTCGGGGTTGTTTGCCAACTGACCATGATCTGTCAAGTCGTCATTTTCGAAGTACGTGCCGAACAAACCACCCGATTGTAAAATCTTTCCTCGAAGCCCAAAAGTGCCGCGTAAAGTTGCCGTGTAACGCAAGTTATAGCCTCCTCCTGATTTGTATGAAAGCGTTCCTTGAAATTTGAGCGTTCCTCCGTCTTTGGAATCATCCTGAGAAGTAGAACCATCGGGTAGGGTTGAGCCTTGCATGAGCGCATAGTCATAGGGGTCGCCTGAAGTTTCTCCCTGATTGTTAAATTCGTCTCTTGTTTGCATCGTGAACAAAGCAGGAAAGCCAGCAGTTGACAACGAAATCGCCATGTTGGTTATAGTTGAGAGGGTTGCACATGCAACGGTAGGACGAACGTTCAATGAAAAAGGGCTTCCAGCAGAATGCACTGCTAAAAACAATGCAGTTGACTCTATTGTTTGATAATCTGCGACAAGTGGGACAGTAGAACCACCTACTGTTGTAGGATTGTAGGAATACTGCAATTTGAACCTTCTATTTGAAGAGACTGAAGCTGACTGAGCAAAAGAAATAAAGATGTGATAAAATTGATTTGAAAGAACATTAACTGCAGTCGAGGTTGCCTTGTGATCAGCTCCCGTTGCAGTAGCAGACATGACAAGTTTGTTGTTCATCATGAAAATCATACTCTGTGAGGCATCGTTCATGGTCATCATAAAATGCAGTTTACCTGTCCTTGTGGGCCGAAAAAGACCCTGAAATCTGACTTTGAAAGCAAAATCATCACCAATTCCATCAGCAGGACATCCGGAAGCGCCGTTTGCACATGTAAATTCGACGCTTGTGAACTGTAAACCCTTCGTCGTGAGCGAAGAATAGTAAGTGGCCATAATGCTTCCTCTGTAACCCAGCATGGACCACAGAAAATTTGTGACTGACTTAGTGGCCACAAAGCTGGCAACATACGTTGAATCTCCTTTATCAACTACAGTTGCAGGATGATCTCCAAGCGAATTGCCTGATGCATAAGTAAAATCTGCAGCATGATTGTATGTATCAATGTTGGTGACCGCAAATTGCCTGACAAATGAAACAAAATTGTCGCCAACTTGAGATCCTCTAAGATTGTAGTTCATGTCTTTTGACTGTATCGTAAAAGTGGCGGCGATGCCAGCCGTGACCAAAGTGAGAGCAGTTCCAACTGCAGTGCTCGTGGATGCGCACGGCAAGTGAGGGAAAACAGTCAATGGGAAAGGGCTGTTGTTGACAGGGCCATCAAACTTTGACTCTCCACGCAAAACAAGCTGATAAACTCCTGACTTGGTCACTGTGTAGCGAAGAGTGACAGTGGCTTTGTCCAGAGACGTTGGAGTGGCTGCAAGTTTGTTCACAGAGTCCACAAAATTGGGGCAGTCGCCGGATGGTGGTTGCGTCGTCACACACGAAGGATTTACCGTGACAATCTGCGCCTGAGGAGTCAGGAAAAATTTGAGTGATGCAGTGTTCACAACACTGTTACTGGGTTGCCAATTGTCAAAGCGGTCTTTGACAGTTAGTGTCAGAACAGCTTGGACGCCAGCAGTGGCGAGAGTCAGGGAAGCTCCAGTGGCGATGGAGTTGGACATGTGCCTTGCCGCGGGTTGAACATAAAGCCTGAAAGGACTGCCACTAATACCACCGGCACCGATGACCACAGATATATCGTATGTACCAGACTTTGTGGCGGTGTATGACACTGCGTAAAGGCCGTCTCCTCTGTCAGTGACTACGCCGGCTGTTGAATCCACACCGGTAAGCCGAACTTTGAAACTTTCTCCACCTACACCCCGAAGATTTCTGTAGAGGTCCTTCGCGGTGATTGTAAACACAGCTTGCAAGCCGGCTGTAGCAATGCTTAGACTTCGGGCGCCTGCTGCATCTGTTGCTATGGTGGTTGCAGCAGATGTTCGAGCAGGATTCACAGACACAGAAAACGGGCTGCCTAGAGTGTGAAATCCTTTGTACAAGGCAGTTGCAGGTACTACTGATAAAGATCCTGCAGGCCACTCCCATTTGAGAATAAGGCTATTCTTGGCCCTGAGAGCTTGACTTGTTGTTGCAGGAAGGCTCCAATCAACAAATACATCATAATAATTCACGCTGCGCAGTGAAATCGTTCCAGAAGAAGTAGTTGGGGTGGTTGTCGGTGTAACACTGATCAACGTGGTTGCATCAACAGACAGCTTGATACCATTGGTAGGGCATGGGTGTGTGTCTTGACAGACATGGTCTATTGAGAACGTGAAAACACCATCAGCTGGAGGTTTGAGCAAAGTTGCGAATCGCAAATATTGGGCGTTAGCAAATCCCAAGTCTAGAGTAGAACAATCACCAATTCGGTTGCCACCAGTGGTAACAGCAGGACAATTGATGGAGCTAACAGTAGAAACTTGCCCGGGAATACCGGAAAGAATCCGAGTGAAAGTAACATCCATGTTTTGAACAAACACTCCAACCCCACCAAGGTACTGAGAGTACAGTGTGTTGGTTCCGGATACAAACGCTGTATATTCTACCGAATATGAAGAGTCAGTGTTGTCAACCACGACTGCTTGCTGAGGTCTTGGGCTAGAACTTCCGCTAGGGGGATAAATTCTGACCGAGAATGAACTTCCACCAACACCAAGCTCGTTGTCATACTGATCATTGGCTTGAATGGTAAATTGCGCTGCGGTTCCTGCAGTTGCCACAGCCAAACCGCCACCAGCACTCGCACTAGTGCTTGCACAAGCACTGTATGGAGCAACAGAGAGGATGAAAGGGCTCTGATTGATGTGTGTTTGGTAATACAGCTGCGATGCAGGGATGATTTCTTTGGGAGTCGACGCGGATGACCATGACAGCATGCAGTATGCGGTGCCAACAACTTCTTTAAATTCCATCTTAATGTTGTAGAAGACGTTGGCTTTGAGGGAAATGGTTGCCGACGTGTCGTTGGTGAACGAATCCCACCTGTCAAGGAGCGGTGAATTGTCGACCCACAGTCTCGCACCATCATCAGTTGTGGCAAAAAAAAGTGTACACTTCAGCAAATTGGGTTTTGATCTTGCCGGTCCAACGAATGCTAACGTAGTCGGCAGCCGATGCCGTTAGTAAACCAGTGCCCCAATTAAAGTTGATCTGAGGATCCACAGATTGACGGACAGGAGTGTAAAAAAACCAAACGTTTTCATAGTATTCAGCACTAAGACCTCCCGATTGCGCGAGCATCACTGAGCACTCATAGGCGCCAGATTTGGTAGCCGTATATGTCACTTGATAAACACCACTGAGCTGGTCAATGACGCTTGCTGTAATTGAGCGAGTACCCTCGAGTTCAACAATGAATGTGTCACCGCCACTTGTTCGGGAGGCACCGGATTCATCTTTCGCTGTAATCGCAAAAGATGAAACAACGCCTGCTTGGGACGACTGCAAACCATTTCCAGATGCAACTGATCTCGTGGCATCCGTTGTTTGGGAAAGCACCAACACTGATGCTTGAAGAATTGAGGCCAAGACAATTATCAGTCGCAGAGAGCCTATCATCTCAACTGTACGGCGACAGCACAGTGTCTG
>Ga0256359_1000028_pt1 | contig 15882 bp, 7 predicted proteins | sample MistaT_21_FD_183677 | JGI IMG/M metagenome (GOLD analysis project Ga0256359, IMG submission 183677) | Metatranscriptome of freshwater microbial communities from Mississippi River, Louisiana, United States - Miss_Miss_RepA_8d (Metagenome... | ecosystem: Environmental > Aquatic > Freshwater > River... | reverse complement strand
TTTTTCGAATCAGATCAATAAAGCTAATAAGAGGCACATACTAAGTGCAGCGAAACCTAATACTGTCTATCCTCCAAATACATAGATTCTCGGTCTTACAGTAGGGTCATTTTCAGATTTTTCGAGTTCTTAGAGTGTGAAAGAGGTCAAATGGGTAGATGAACATTTTACGGATGATAAATTAGTTTCCTTATTTTCTTCTAAAACAAGTTCTACTCCCTCAGTACTGTAAACTTAGTTTACTTCATCCCACCATACACATTTCACTTCTTTATCTGGAGAAGATGCTATAGGCAATCCAGTTACTTGATCAATTTTCAAATCTGTTCCTAAATAGAAAGTAATAGTTCCTTATTCTTAATTAACTACTTCTATTTTTTGTTCACTAGTTCTGTTTATCAAAGAAATTTCTAAGTGATCTGAAACAATAGTATCGTTTTCAGTGGTTTTAAAAGCATCAGCTGAAATTGTATAAGTAAGTAATGTAACTTCTTCTAAACCTTCGAAGGCACTAGCTTGAATTTCAGTTTAAGTAGAATCTCCATTAGAATTTTCTATGTTGGCAGTCAATTATTCATAAGTTTTTCTTGTAAGATCAATATTTTCAGTATAACCTTTTATTAATTCTGTATCAAGGATACCTTTAGCATCACCCAAATCGAATTGACTAGACCAAATAGTAGTAGCTTAAGTGATAGATTCCATTAAATTTGCCGATGTTTTAATCTAATCTTCAGGAGTTTGGTTAGAAATTAAACCAGTTTAACTATTTTCACTTAAAATTTGAACAGTTTCAATGAATTTTTCCATAGTAGCAGTATCCGATACCCATTCAGAAATTTCCATAATCTTTTGCTCAAGTTATACCACTAATTATTGTTCTTTAACTTGGTCAACTGTTAATAAAAGAGTATTCATTTATGAACTTGTGTTTTCTTCAGTCACTGGTAAAGCACTCAAGTCTGAGTAAAGTTTGGTAATTTGAGAATCCATATTGACAGACTCCTAAATTTCCTAGTTAATTATACTGGCAGTTAATAATAAAATTTCAGGTTTAGTCGTTCTCTAGCATTCAGTGGTTTGTAAACGTCTTCTTCTTCTGAAAGTTGCAGATTATGTAGAATAGGTATTTCTTAAGTTTTCGAGTTATTAAGTGTAGTCGGTTGAAGTAGAAGTGGTTCCATCTCCAGTCAACATATTTTCTAACATAACTTTTTATTCAGTAATTTTATCGGTCGTTGTAGTAGTGACTTAGGTTGTAGTTGAATCTTGTGGTTTTAACATAGCTTTAATAGATTTTAATTTCTCTAAATTTAATAAGTTCTATTAGATAAGGCTATTAACATTCTTAACAATAACTTGGTGTTTTGACATTATTTCTTGAGAAATAGCCAAAGTGTTTTTGATTTAAGTGTTGATGTTGAATTGAATATCGAGGTTAGATTTAATCTATGTTAAAACATTGTTAAGTTTTTGTACCAAATTCAAATCACTTCCATTTGCTATAATTAGATTTTATACTCTTTCACTCAAACTTTTGTATTTTGCAATTGAAGAATCACTTAAAGTTAAGAGATTTTATAACTCCATTGAGCTGGATTACAATCTTACGAAATGGAGATCACTTTAAGCTAAAATTTCTTACAATTTTGCTTGTACATTCATAGAACTATCTAAAAGTCCGTCAACCTTGGGGATAATTACAGAATATTCGATCTGATTCATTAACATTTCATTTATTTCATTAAGACTTAATCTGTTGTTACTGATGATAGTTTTTATGCTGGTTAATTTGTCAGATAACGCTAATTATTGACTTTAGTTATACGTGTTAATTTATACAATAGTTGCTAATTTTGTTTTAATGTTTTAAGCACTTTAATCGGTACTAATAATTTCGATTATTTTTTGGATTTCTGAACTTACTTCGACATTAGAAGATGTAACACTCTGTAAAGTTGTTTTAATTTATGTCTAACTTGATATCACTGAGGTATTTAAAGTGTTTGTAGTAGATAAGTTATTATTTATAGTAGTAGTTGAAGTTTAGGTTTCTTTGCTTACTAATAATGCTGAATCCAAATTGGTATTATTGCTGTTTTCAAAGTTTGTTGACTCAGTTACTAAAGCAATAATTTTTCCGTTTTATTCATCAACTATAGTTTCCTCTTATATTTATTCGGTTTCAGTACGGACGATAACAGTGGTAGGGCTAAGAGTAGTTTGATCCATTTCAGATACATAGCTAGTGAACTAGGTATAATTACTATCTGATTGTAAAGTTGTATTTGGATCACACTCTTAAAGAACTTTCAAAGCCTCAGTAGCATCATAAGTTACATTTCCTGTTACAGTTATGTATCTTACAGTCTAGAATATTTCATCTCCTCTCCTGGCTTTGAAAATAACTCTAACTTCTTAATCTTATGTCATTCCAGGTACGACAAATTTGAAGTAACCTTCGGGTTCTACAGATTCCATAACAATTCCAGTGTTTCCGATTTCAATTGAGAATAACCATCCAGTAGTAGCTGTAAAGGTTTTTACAGTCAAAGCATATTTTGCATAGAAAATAGTCTATCCGGAGATACCTGTAGAAGGCTCTACGAAAATTAAATCTTATTGAACACCAACATCTTCGATATTTCTAATAATGCTTAAATCTTTTACAACAACTTTGGTTTCTAATGAACTTGAATCGTTGAGAGTCACTTTCAAAACGTAGATTCTTTCAGGCTCTAATCTATCTTAAGGCACAATTAAAGTATTATGTAGTCTATCAACAGCAGAGAAAAATTCTGTTACTGTGTAATCATTTAATGCGATAGTCTCTCCTGTTACGGTATCAATAATGGAAGTTAAATCCCACCAGAATTTATTACTAGTTAATTTTACAGAAACGATTCCTTACAACACCAAATCTTTATTCAAAGAAATTGTTCCATCAGAATTGGCGCTTACTTGATCAATTCTAATTATTTCAGCAGTGCTAGTGACAGTATATTCTTCACATACATTAGTTCCATCAAGGGTTTTAGTCAAAATATATCCTGAAGGACATTAGGGTACACATCTCATTTGATTTTCAATATAAATAAGACCATGAGTACAAGCCTCGCAACTTTCCAAACAAGGTAAACATTCCAGAATCACTTTATTGTTGTTGTACATAGCGACTCCATTTTAGTAGGTCCAAGGTAGAGTTGACAAACCATAAGCAGATTTTTGTTTGTATCCCAGAGCAACCGCAAATTCATTTTCAATACCCTCATATCTTAAACTCGAAGTCATTTTTATTACTATTTCTTCAAGAGCAATATATTTGGTTGTAGAATCTAAACTACTAATAAAAAGTTCAGGATTTTGGAATACTAGTGATGGTACACTAGGTAGAGTTCCAATAGGACATTATTATCTTGAACAAGTTACTCGAATATCTCCGAATTCACTATTCTCTTAAATAGATTTGAAAGTACCCTTTTCACACACATCACAAGTCTAAGCAGAGGAACAAACTGAACAACCGTCTTAACAAGGTCTACATTAATTAGTAAATCTATCCATAAAGTAGCCCCTAATACATTCTTTACAATCTTCAGGTTTAGGTCCGGTACAATAGTTGCACAGGAATTCGTCATTGTTACTTCTACAAGGAATACAAACCATTAAAGTTACATCAAAGACTTCTCCTAATCCACAATTAGTTATTTTTTACCATTCATCTTAAGTCAAGCATTTTTATTAATTTTCAGAATATATCATTGTCTTATCCATACAGACACAAATTTGTTTCAATTTATCGAAGAACGAATCTCCAAAGCATCTTATTGTTGTATCTATCACAGTGGTTTATTATTTGATGCATATTCCATCAGCAGATAAATTATATCCTAGTACACAACCAGTGCATACTTCTTTTGAGTCACATTTAGTACAAAGAAGGGGACATGTTACACATTAAGAGGTAATAGCATCCATAAATTGATTTTGGTTGCAGACCTAAACACACCATTGATTGTTTTTCATGATATATTAGTCTTGACAACTTAAGCATACAACTTTGTCAACTTAGAAAGCACATGTACTACATCCCACAGGACAGTTGACACATGAGAACTAAGATCCGACTGAGATCGAATACTAACCAGCACTACAAGATACATCTTATTTTACACACAATTTATCATTATCAGGACTAGTTAAATATCCTGCAGCACATTTTCCACAAACTAGAGTAGAAAGATCATAAATAATTCCTAATTTACATTCCGCACAAGATGTTTTACAGTCCAAACATACGGATGATTTTTTAAATTAATCGTAATAACTAAATTATCCAACTTAACATTACATCATCGGTTAACAACTATAGAAGGGCTCAATGATATTTGAAGTATAGAAGTTTCCATTTAAACAAGATAAACAGTTTTTAGCATCGGAACAGGTGGCACATCCTAAACTACAATTTAGACACTCATAAGAGATTTACAATGAAGTACTAGAAGTGTAAACAACATTTAAGTATTAGTTTTCAGCACAAGTAGGTTTTGTCAAAAGACAATTAGGAGCTCCACTGAATCCTTAAGCACAAGTAGTACATTAGTTCTTTTCAGGTCCATAACAAGTACTACAATTAGAAGAACATCTCAAACAAGCTCCTATATTTTGATTAGGGTAAAAACCAGCACTACAAGTAGATACACAAACTTTGTTTGAATTTAAGAAGTATGAAGTAGCACATTTTGTACATTGGGTGCTTGAAAGTTCACAACTGGCACAACTAGCATCACATTTAGCACAAGTACCTTAAGTTAGATAATAACCAATTATGCAACTAGCGCAATTTGAGATAGTGGTAGTACAACTTTAACATCCTACTTAACAATTTACACAGTTTCCACTTAATAAAACTTATGAGATTGGACATTCACTAGAACATAATGATTTGTTAATTAAAGCATTGGGTGATACACAAGCCTCACATTAATCTTCAACAGGACCCCAACATTTGGCACATTTTACATGACACTTTTCGCACTTTCCAGTCATTTTGTCTGCATAAGTTCCCATTGGACATAAGGAAACACAGTCATTATTGATCAGGAATAGTCCAGTGATACATTTAGTACATTTATTTGGTAATTAATCACAAGATGCGCAAACACTATTACATTAGACACATTTTTGAGTTCCATCGGCTCCACTTACTAATACGTGAGTGGAAATAGGACATTTATCAATACATTTTCCATTAAGTAATAGAAGAGGAGCAACACAAGATGTACAGAACTCTCCTTCGTAGGTACATGTGTCACAATTTCTCTCCTTACAACTTCTGCATAACATGCTTAATTTATCGTGGAAGAATCCGATAGGGCATCTTTCGACACATCTTTCTTTATTCAAAGAGAAGAAGTTAGGTTAACAAGTCTGGCATATGTCCAAAGATGTACAAGTTTTACATTATGTAGGGCAAGTTAAACATACCCCGTCACCTTTAAAAGTACCTTCGACACATTATTATTCACAAGTCATTTTCCATCTATTTAAGAATGTACCTGTGGGACAGCTAGTACACTCTTAGAACGTCAGACAGGTAGCACAGGCAGTTGAACAAGCTTAAACTTTTCTTTCTAAGTGATTTATGAAGAATCCAGCTGGAGCTTACATTACACAGATTCCATCAAGCATTCCATATCCTTAAAGACATCTGCATTCAGTTATAACTTATGTTTCGCTCAAAGAATTAGGGGATTCTATTTTTCTTTGGAATAGTTCAAATCCAGCTTTACATGCTCTACACATATCATTTTCACAAATTTCACAGTTTTTATCTTAGCAAGCTGTACAAGAGTTGGTAGAAAGGTTAGCTTAGAAGCCAGAAGGACAGCTTTATTAACATGTACCATTCATCAAAAAGTTACCGGTCATACAAACAGTGCATACATTATAAGAACTACATTAAGTGCACCCAGGTTTACATTACAAACAGTAATTCATACCTGCTTCAATATAGTATCCACTAGGACATTTTTCAACACATGACATTTTTTCTTTCAAGAAGAAAAATCCTTTGGCACAAGTCTAACATTCATTTTAATTCAAACATGAAGTACACTGTTAGGGACATACTTGACAAATGTTTCTAGTACGGTCAACAAAAGTACCTACAGGACAGTCTTATAAACAAGAAGATTTATGTAAGAAAAAGTTAGTAGCACAGGCGGTACATTAGTCTCTAGAAGGACCAAAGCACTTAGTACACATAGTGGGGCAGAATTCACAAATAGTTGATCCTATTAATTAATATTTACCATCAGGACATGAAAGCTAACATTTTCCGTCCAGAAGAGTTCCAATTTTGCATTTTGTACAGAAATTTGGATTTTCAGAACAAGTTACACATTCTGGGGAACAAGGCACACATATTTTGCTAATATTAGTTTATATCATGGTTATGGTTGGATCAGTTGAGGTAGAAATAGTAGGATATGAGGCTACAAAACCAATTGGGCATGATTACACACATACTTAATTCATTAATATTAAGGTACTTGGACATGATAAACATTGATTTTCCTAGGGTCCGAAACAAGATTGACAAGATGTGTGACATAAGGAACATTTTTTCAAATTAAAATCTTAGAATGTTGAAAGAGGACATGAGTTAAGGCATTTACCGTCATACATGAAATAATTTTATTAACAGGTAATACATTGAGTAGCATTTACGGCGCATAGTTCACAGGGTGATTGACATTTATCACAAGTATTGGTTAGTGTATTTTAGAAATAAGTTTCAGGACAGTTTTATAAACAAGCTAATTTTTCTTTCATAAAAATTAATCCGGTTTTACAAGATGTACATTCTGACATAGAAAATTAGCAAGTGGCACATGCTTAACTGCAAATATTACACATTTAGTTCTAGATGAAGTAACCAGAAGGGCATTATCTAAGACAGTTCAAGACTTTTTAAGTTCCTATAATTTCGTAGTAGCTCAAATATCCATCTTAACATAAGTTGCATTAATCTTTTGAAACACAGGACTTACAATTACTATTACAAGGTTTACATAAATTAATTGTATAGTCAGGATAGAAAGATTATAAACACTAAGATCCACATGATTGAGTAGCTTCTTAATAAACATAGGTTCCAGAACAACTTCTACAATCTTTTAAAGTGGGTCCAGTACAGTCAGCACACCCATCCATACATTTTAGACAAGTTTAGGTTGCATAATCCCCATAAGATCCGATAGGACATGTGTTTTAACATCTTTAATTCACCATAAAGAAACCTTGAGCACATGACAAGCAGTTATCTTAGGATTTAACACAAGTTTTGCAAATGTTTGGATCACAGAGTTCGCACTTTCCTGTTGAATCGTTAGCATAGTATCCATTTTAACATGAAGAGACACAAGTATCAGGGAATTACAGGTAATAACCTTATTTACATAATTTGCATTGGTTTTCTCCATTTCCGTAACAAAGTAAGCAAGATAATGCACATTTAGTACATTATCCAGTAGTTTTGTCAGCATAATATTCTACAGGACATTTTTCTATGCAATTTCCCATGTAGAAGAAATAACCCAAAGAGCAGACCACACATTTTTGAGCAGAACCATCACAAGTTGAGCATTCAGGAGAGCATTTTTAGCAAACTACTGTTTCTTAATTTGTGGTGGTACTTATAGTACTTGTATTTACTAAAGTTGCATCCATAATCATCAAGGTTTTAAATGTGCCTACAGGACAGGTTTGAAGACATTTGTATTAATGGAAAATATATCCACTTTTACATTAGTTACATTCATTTTCCGTAGGTCCGAAACAAGAAGCACAAAATGAATGACAAGTGGCACAAGTATAGGTATTAGTTATTAGATCACGTTTTTAATAAAATCCAACTGGACATCCTTATTGACACATTTATCCATTTAAGAAAAATCCAGCAGCACATGTGGTACATACTTATCTAGAAGTACAAGCTGTACAACTTTCAACACATTTTAAGAATTTTCCTAATGTAGTATCGGGATAAAATCCTGGAATTACTTTAGAAGATAAGGCACATTATCCTTGAGGATCGATTAAGAAACCAGTCTAACATTAATAACAAACTTATAGTGTAGAAGTAGTAATAGAAGGACCACATTTCGAACATGAAGTCATACATGCAACACAGTTACCAGCAATTTCAACTTAACCGTCGGGACATACTAATTATCCTTGACATTAGTTAACACTATTTAGTGTAAAACCATCTAAGCAAGCATAGCATGTACCATTTGATTCACATTTGGCACATTTATATCCACATTAAAGACAAACTCCTTATTAATATGAAGCATAATATCCAGCTTGGCATGTATAAGTACATTTATTAGTCTAATTGTCAAGATAAAGACCTTAAATACAACTGGTACATTTTAGAGGTTCATTTATACAACTTCTACAGTTTGTGGAGCATTATTTGCAAGTCATTGTTGCACTATCAGCATAATATCCTACTGGGCAAACTTTTAAGCATTATTTAAAGTGTTAAAAGAAGGTTGCAGAACAAGTTAGACAACTTTAATCACCTTATGCAAAGCATTTGGCACAAACATCGTGGCATTTTTCACATTTTCCAGTAATATTATCTCCATAAAATCCATCAGTACAAGTTTAACTACAATCCCCAGTAGATAATTTGAAATATCCCTAATTACATTCTTGGCAAGTAGTAGTATTAGTAATACAAGTTCTACACTTAATATCACACTATTTACAAAATCCACTCATACCAATAAACCCAGGAGGACAGTCTTTGAAACAAGTATTTTTTCCTTCAAGTAAGAAATACGATGACTTACAAGCAGTACATTATTATTGAGAAATTCCAAAACAAGTTGAACAGTATTCATGACAAGCATCACAAGTCATAGTATATTTATTATGAACAGTTCCCTGAGGACATGTAGCCAAACAATCTTTTAAATGGTAAAATAGTCCAGCGCTACATTTAATACACAGATTTGTGTCTCCTGAACATCCATCACATTTAGGTTCACATTTTTAACAATAAAGACCAGTACTAGCTTACAATTAAACGGTTCCATAGGGGCATTCTTTTTAACAGGTAGAAGTTCCGATTTTAACGTTTCCAGCTGCACATTCAGTACATTAATCAAAGTTTCTTCCGTAACAAGATTTACAGTTTAAGTGGCAAGGTTAACAATATCCAGCTTAATTTGTAGCACTTTCTAAAAGGAAATAGCCTACAGGACAAGCATCAACACATTATACGTTTCCAGTAGCAGTAGTCTATAGCATGTAAAATCCTGGTTTACACAAGGAACATTACTCATAATTTGAAACTGTAGTACCAGTCGAGTAAGAAACTAGATAACAAGATTAACAATTAGTTGATGAGCAAGGTTAACATGTATTGGTAGCAGTTCTAATAGTTCCTACTGGACATTATTATATACACTTTTCTAAGTGGAAAATGAAATCTGGTTTACATGATACACATTTCTCATTTGAAGTACAAGTTTGACAACTTTAAGGGCAAGTAGCACAGAAACCAGAATTATTTGTTGTGTTGAAAGTAGCGAATTTACCTACAGGACAAATATCGACACAAGTTACTTACTAGACTCCATTTACTAAATTGGTATTTAAATATAGGTTTGGTTTGCATTCTAAACATGCATCTGCTGTACAACGTTAACAATTACTCTGACATTAAACACACAATTTTGTAGTTAAGTTTCCATAATAACTATCAGGACATGTTTTTACACATTTTCCATTAAGATCTTTGAAAAGTTCTGCTTAGCATTCTGAACATTTAGTTTACTCGGTACATCTTTAACAACCTTGGGAACAGAATTAACATTCTATGCTAGTAGAGGTAGCGAATTATCCTAAAGGACAGGTATCAAAGGGAATACATTTTCTCTCAGTATTAAAGACAAATCCTTAAATACATACTTCACAGAGTGTTTCACTCATGCAGAATAGACAATTATCTTTGCAGACTTCACATTTTTTAGTCGTTGAATTTGCATAGTAACCTTCGGGACAAAATTACAAGCATTTTCCGTTTAAGGAGAATAATGATAAGTTACACTAGCAAATTCCATTAAGTAATTATTAATTCAGACCACAGTCTAAACAACCAATAGCGTCAATACAATTTTGGCATCCTTCCTTACATTGTTTACAAGTGTAACTTTTTAAATTAGTAGATTATATGATACTTGAATCATTGTAATATCCTTAGGGACATGTTGCTAAACATTTTACAAAGTCACTTATTTATAATGCATATTAATTGTTAGCACAAACACAATTCATTATGGGTTGATTATTTAGAGGATATTATTATATCTAGAAACCAACTTTACAACTTAAACACTAAGTTTCGGAACTACAGGTAGCACAAGAGCTTGGACATGGGAAAACTATACCTGTTAATGTATTTAAAAAGAATCCAGCAGGCGCAGATTGAAGACATTATCCATTTATCAAAAGCATTCCTGTTATACAGGATGTACATTAAGTGGCGGAAATTTAACAAGTTTTACAAGGAGAAGTGCAAATAGTACATACCATATTTAATGGGAACTATCCGAATGGACATGCAGTAAGACATTAAGTACCAGATTTAAATAGATTTGGTTGGCATGTTTGACATTCTGAAGGTCCCCCAGCCATGCATGTTACACAAGTTGAATGGCATATTCCACAATTGAGACCAAGACTAGTTTATTAAATAAAATATCCGACAGTAGGGCAAGATGTTCTACAAGTACCATTAATAAGATATAAGCCGGTTTTACATGATGTACAGAACTATGCTGATTTTTCACAACTTTTACACATATCACTACATAATTCACATTTTCTTGTAAGATAATTTTGGAAATTACCAATAGGACAAGTGATTCCACAAGTACTTGTTGCTGTAGTACTAGGTTACAATACAAAACCAACTTTACAAGCAGAACATTCACTTTTTAATGGTCCAGAACATAATTGACATTCAGGAGCACAAAGTTGGCATATTTTAGTATTATCTCATGCTGAGGCTACAAAGTATCCTTCATTTGGGCAATCAACCACACATTTAGATTATAAAAGTTTGTAGTCGACAGAACATGAGGAGCACTAGTCTAAATTGAAACAATTTTAGCAACCTTGGGCACAGTTCTTGCAAGAGTTAGTAGTAGGATCTAAATAAGTGGAAACAGGACATCCTTCTTAACATCCTCCAGTAGAAGTAGGCTAGAATTTAGGAGAATCACATTTTAAGCAAGTAGTAGGTACTGTACATGATAAACATCCTGTTTAGCAAGGTCTACAAATTTTAGTTGTATCAAGGTAAAAACCTTATAAACAACCAGCAACACAAGCTCCATTTTCTCTAATATAATTTGGCTAACATTATACACATATATCTAGATCACATTTTGCACAATTTAAACTACATGAATTACACTTTCTAGCAAGTTTATCACCATAAAAGCCTAAAGGACATTGAGACAAACATTTTGCTTGGTGTAAGAATAAACCTGTAAGGCAGTCAGTACAATTATTAGCATCATTTGAACAATTTGCACAAATATCGCTACAGTATTAGCATCTACCTGAAACTGTAAACATACCATAAGGGCAATTTTACTAACACAAACCATAATTTGAGTTCTATACAAGGGTTAATCCGGAAGCACATGTTGTACACTACCATTCTCCGGTTCCGTAACAAGTACTACAGCTTGAATGACAACTCAAACATTCACCTTTTACTCCGATTTAACCATTAGGGCATGTTTAAAGACAAGTAGATCCGACTTTAAAGAACCCATCATTACATAAATCACAAACATCAGAGTTACTACAAGATTTGCAAGATAATGGACATTTAACACATTCTTTTAAAGTAAGGGATTAGTATGTTCCGACTGGACAAATTTTGATACACTATCTTTATGAGTTTAAGAACCAAGGTTCTATACAAGCAGAACATTCATCAAATCCAGGTCCCCAACAGGTAGCACATCCTTCGAAACAAGGTTTGCATTAATTAGTCAATTTATCTAAATAAGTAAGAGGTCCACATATAAGGTTTACACATTAAGCATTTTGCAAAACAAATGGAACGACACATTCTAAGCAGTTTATTTTAGTTGTATCAATAGACATTTAACAGTTTTTGCAATTTACTGGACATAAATCACAAGTTTTAGTTATGCTATTTTTATAAGTTCCAGGGTAACAAACGTCAGAACAATAAGTGTTATACTAAAGGAAGAATCCGGTTTTACAAGAAGAACATTATTAGGGTGATGGTCCGAAACAACTAGAACATTAACTGTAACAGACATTACATTATCCAGTAACTTTATCAGCATATGTTCCTACAGGACATAGTTAAACACATTTTCCCGCATTTAAGAATAATCCTACTTTACAAAGAGAACACGAAGTCAAACTGGTACAATTCTAACATTCACTAGAACATTTTTAGCAAATTCTATTAGTTGGATCAGCAAATGTTCCTTAGGGACATTATTGAGCACAATATACTCCATATGCAAGATAGAAACCTGTGTTACAAGCTTGACAAAAATCATTGTATTTTTAAGAACATTTAGCACAACTAGAGTGGCAAGCTTCACATTTTTTTGTTTCTAAATCAGGGTAGAATCCGTCTCCACAGGCTTATGGATCAACGCAAGTATTAGTACGTGTCAAAAAGAACTACTAAGTAGTTCCAGCGACTCCATCACAGGTTAAGCAAGTAGTTTGATCTAAACAAACTGAACAATTGGGGATATATTCTCTACATTTTCTACACTCATTTCTTTGTAAAGTTGTGCTAGTTGCTTAAATAGTTACTCCTACTGTTCCAGATGGACATAAAGTGAGACATGAGAGTTTGTTGTATTCGAAAAAATTGAAGAATTCAGGTTTACATTTTGTGCAAATATCAATAGAAGTACTATCACATTCTTAGCACACAGGATTACAAGCTTGGCAAACGTTTTGTTAAGAGTTATATGAGGTTCCAGTAGGACAAGCGGTGTAACATTATTTTTAAGAAAAGAATAATCCCTGTTTACAAGTCTCACAGGTATCGACATTAAGACAAGTTTCGCAACCAGCTTTACAATTTTAAAGAATGTTACTAGTTGTAGTAATAAAATATCCCTTAGGAATCATGGATAAACATTCTCCAGTCGACTACAAATAAAAGAATCCTGTAGCACAAGTCAAACATTTTTCTTTACTTTGGCAAGTCAAACATTACATGGGACATTATAGGCAAACGTTCATAATTAGGTCAGGATACCCTTGTGTACATTAGAAAACACATTAGGTTCCTTACAAAAATTTACCATCAAAACAAGAAGTGCATACATCGTTTGTAACAACCTATTGGCAGGTCTTGCAACCATTGCACATTTCACAAGTTTTTCTGACCTAATTAGTGTATGAATATCCAGATCTAAGGCAAGATTAAGTACAAGTCTTTTTTTCAGGAATGTAGAAGTATTCTATCACTATCGTTTTACCTGTAGCATCCAAATAAGATATGGGTTTGGGACAGCTGAGGCAATGATATTCAAAGGGTCCTTCACAACTTCCGCACATATCAGAACATTTTTCACAGGTGTAATTATCTTTAAGGCTTAAAAAATAGCCAAAAGGACATCTATCCACACAATAATCCATAAATTAGTATTGAAGTGCAGCACATGTGTTACATTTTGTTGGTCCAGTACATCCCAAAATACCACAAGTAATTGGACATGATTGACAAACTCTGTTAGTATCAGGGTAAAATCCTTTTGGGCAGCTGTTCAAACATTCTGTAATACCTAAAACATTGTGCTTGAATAAATTTAGGGCGCAAGTATCACATGATGATAAGTTAGAGCAAGTTTGGCAGTATGATTGACATTTTGTACAAACATCCAAAGCTTTGAAGTAACCTTAAGGACAAGCAGTCACACATTATGAATAACCATTATCAACTAATAATTTGACTAAACCAGAAGCACAGGTGAGACATTGATTTTAATCTAAGCAAGTGGCACAGGATTAATTGCAAGGAATACATTCCATGGAACTAGAACCAAAATATCCATTAGGACACAAAGTAACACAACTTGTATTATTTAATTTGAATTAGGTTGGCTAGCAGAAAAATTATGTAGCTTTACAAACTCTTATACTTTGGATCAACAAGGTTCCAGTGGGGCAAGCAGTCAGTGTTGAACATTTACCATCTATAACCAAACCTGTACAAGGAATTTCACATCCGTATCCAGCAAATCCAGCTTAACAAGTACATAATCCACTTGTACAATACCCATTTTAAGAACAGTAATTTGGGCATGGTCTTGGCCAGGATTGACACAAACCTTAGGTATTTTAGGGTAGCGAAACCTAACCAGTGAAGGATTGATTTTGGCCTTTTTTGGTAACTGCACACACGTTTTATGCACAAGGGTAGTATTCTCCTTTAATTACAATATAAACGGTATTATCTCTACATTCGAATCTATGACATCTTACATTGTCTTCAGTAGTTATTCCATCAGCAACTACAGTACTTGTAAAACATTTGCTATTTACTCCGAATTCATTTCCCAAAAGTTCATCTCCAGGCATAAAGTTAATTTAGTCAGAACATAATCTATTGGGTTAAGTGGACATTACGGGGCATTAATCTAAGAATTCATCTTAATAAGCAGAAGCAATACCTTCGTGATATAGAGAACAGCTTCTTACTTAAGTTGTGAACTCAGGGAATGTTCCACCCAAACATTTTTATCTGGCAAATGGGCAACCTTTATTTTTTCCGAAATCAAATTCATCAACGTTTAGATAAGTGGGTTTATACCACTAAGTATCTTCAAGAGCAGCCCAGGTGAATCGAGAAATCACTACTCGTTCAGTATCGAACACTTATACCATAATATCATTTTACATCAATGTTTTTTCCCAGTGGTCTGCTTTGTTATATGTGTTACCTCCGAAATTTTCTACTTGTTAACCTACCAAGTCTGGACAGTTATAGAAAGTTTTAGCTAATTCTGCGACTTTTGGTGTTTTCAACCAAAAAGTTGGTTCAATCGTTGTTGAATCTGACATTTAGAATTATTGAGTTCCATAACCCCAAGGTTTTAGGGTTGTAGGATTAAGCCAGAATTTAAACAGATTTTTATCGAATCCTAAAACATGGATGAATTCATGGACTAGAATGACATAGTTATCCTCAAATTATTTATTGTTCATCAGGTATTCAATATTGTTAGGTTCGAAGTGAGCTAAATTGAATGTTATTTTGGCTGAATTAATTCTATAGGTCGGCTATATAAAAGAACAAGGAACTGATGATATAACTGAAGGAGACAACGCATTATTTACGGTATCAATATAAATATGGAGATCTGAGTTCAAAACTCCTTATTCGAAATCTTTAGCAGGAATCAAGAAATTCTGACATTTGGGTAAATTAACTTTGTTAGCATTTTAAATGGGTGAAACTTTCAAGTTATTTTTGAAAAACGTAGTCGATATTTTCATCATTTTGTCAACATATTAAGCAAATTTATCTCCAGCTTTCACGGCTAACTAACTCGTTGTGGAATCCCAAGTAATTCTCATATTTTGGGGAAGAGGCAAATTCAGAGGATTTATAGTAGGGGTAGTAGCCGAAATAGCAGTCTCGAAGGCGACTTCCAAATCCATGTTATTGTTAGCCTATTTGTTACAAACATGTTTCTTACTTTCAACTTATGAGTTTATCAAAAGTAGACAAATCACAAGGGAAAGAATTAGAGTTTAAAAAGAAAATTTTTTAGTATTTTT
>Ga0256359_1000020_pt1 | contig 16775 bp, 14 predicted proteins | sample MistaT_21_FD_183677 | JGI IMG/M metagenome (GOLD analysis project Ga0256359, IMG submission 183677) | Metatranscriptome of freshwater microbial communities from Mississippi River, Louisiana, United States - Miss_Miss_RepA_8d (Metagenome... | ecosystem: Environmental > Aquatic > Freshwater >... | reverse complement strand
TGGGCTTGGTGGCCGCTATGAGGCTGATTTCAGAAGTGGCCTAGAGCGCGGCTTCCAGCACAGAGTAGAACTTGGAGACCTTGCCTCATCGGTACAGCAATTGAGGCGAAGCCTCGAGGTTCCGAGGATTCTCGATCCGACATATGCTAAGGGCTTAGCCGAGAAATCCAAAGAACTAGAGGTCAAGTCGAAGGTACATAGCTCGGAGGGTAGGGTTTCGGAATTGCCGTTGCCTAGTAAAGAACTAGACCAAATCATCAAGATGGAGCCTGCGTTCGAACGGCTATCGGTGTCAGCCGCAATTGTCGAAAGAGCCCAGGCTCTCAAGGTGGCCTCGCGCGCTCCTGACTCGAGCGAATTTCCGGGGATCAAAAAGTTTTCCTTATTGGTCGATCAATACATTGAAGCAGTAAGTGCTCTACGAAATTCGAACGGTGCAGTCTCAGCTTTGCAGTCTTTTTCGACCGCTTCGATGGGGCTTGGAGAGAATATTCCTATTGCCTTGACCGAATCGCGGAGGAAAGGTGCGCTGCCTGTTTGGAGAGATATGCTAACGACCTTGGGTGCTGAAAAATCTGATGCTGTCGATAGATATCTCTCAGACGCTAGAGCGATCGATGAGTTTCAGTCCCTTCGAGGCCGTGCAATAAGCAAGCTCGAGCAGATTGCTGCGCGCGTTGATGGTGCAGAGCGAATGCTTCTCCAGTCGCGCGCGACGGGCGGTCTGCTCGTGGTGGCTTCACTCCTTACTTGGGCAGGCGTATTAATCGGGTTAATGGGAATGTTTTTTTCCATGACCGCAAAGAGAGAATTACTTCGTAAGCAATCTGCGCTAGATGAGGTTCTTGTTCCTCGTAGCGTCATGTCAGAGAGTCTCGCGAGTGAAGATACGCACATTACTGCCGGGGCTTCAATTGGTGCCCAGCTTGACGCGCCTACGAAGGATTTGAATCGGCCCGCGCCATTGGCTTTTGAGGATGCTAATCAGGCGCTACGCCCTCGAGAGTCAAATGAATTGAGCAAACGGGATGGATTAGACGATACATCGCTTCAAACGATGGTGAGCGAGCCAATTACCTCTGGGTATTGGATTTCGGCTGGTTCAATGGTGGAGCGACGGGTTGCGCTGCTAGATAGGCAGTCAGAGCAGCTGGAACGTCATGTGAAGTCTGTGATGGCATCTGCTGAAAGCCTAGCAAGTCGAGCAGATCTTGTGCTCCAGAGCCTTCAGTTGATGAACGACATTCAGCCTCTCGCGGCAGGTGGCGGTCTTTCGGTTGAGATTCATCAGCGGGTTGAAACCCTTCAAGCCTTATCAATGAATCTTGCACTAAACGCTCCAACGATTGACCTTGGTGATCCGCTCCTTGATTATCTTGAAGAGTTTAACGATGAACTAGCCGCACTTTCGGAGGAGATTAGGGCGATGAGCAATGAGGAAACCAGTGACTCAGCTCACCGCCGTCGAGTGCAAGCATCGATCGATGAAGGTCGGCGCCTATCAGCCGCAGCGGATTCTTTACGCGAGCGTACAGAAACTCTGTATGAGGATGCTCAACGATTTAGAAGGCACAGCGAAGCGCTGATAAGAGGAATTCAAGATGGCGCAATTTCTGAAGTTTCTGCGTCGGCCTTAAAAGCCCGTTTGATTTCTAATTGATTTTGTAGCACTTATGTCGGAGTTGTCGAGAGAGCTTTTCTTACTGGATATTGAATCGGCCGTTCGCGACCTCATGGCTGTAGACGGTCTTGTTTCAGATCAGAAGACGATCATTACTCGATTTGTCGAGGATGTAACGGGACTTCTTTTCTCACTCTCGCAAGATGACCTTGCAAGTTGTGGTGTTGAACTCTTGTGCAAAGTTTCAGCTGGCAATGAACCAGCCCGCCTGCGGCGGATGATTCGTGAATACTGCGAGCTCATATCGTTTTGGGTAAACTCATTTCGTACTGGAGAAGACAATCAGGGACTAGCTGATCGACTCGCATCGCTTCGTCAGAGGATCACAGAACTTGGCCCATCTTTTTCCGATATGGAAACGGAGATTGGTCAGGTTTCAGTTGACTTAAGAGTTGGGTATTGCGCTGATTCACTAACTTTCGATGGAGAAGTCGATAATGTATTGAATGATCGGTCAAATCGCGATTCTTTCGCGGATACAGTGGTCGACAGCGGAATGAGTACCCTGCGTGATCCGAGCGAAATAGTCTCAAGCAGTGTCGCTACTTCAGATCAGCAAATCGAACAACCCACTCAATTCGCCGGGCAGCCCGAAGTAAGTATTCATGGCTCTGGGCTGACAGAAGTGGAAGAGACTTCTGACCCGAATATGGCAGTTTCACTTGGTGTCAGTATCCTTGAGAAGGGGTCTGCTATCGGTCCAGAGTCGATAGCGCCGAGAAAAAGTCATACTTTCTCTGAAGCAAGTAAGGATTTTGTTCCCTTAGCAAACCTTGGCAGGCGTATCGACAGAGCTTTTGTTTCTGCTGTCGCCAACGTGCAATCCTTCAATTGGCAGCGTGGCAGCCGCGAATTACTTGAATTGATCGACTGTTCCGACCATGAGGACATTAAAATTTTTATGCCGGAGCGAATCCGATTGAGCCATGGCCAAGGGGTTCATATCGATGGATGGCTTGGAAGAAACCTTGAAAAAGGTTTGGATGACTCGAAAGTTGACGGCGTTGCACGAGCGGTGATCATGTCAAACACTTTGATCCTTAACATTTCTTTCGAGAATCTGACTTCCGTTCACAATCTGGCTAACATGCTGTCTGCGTTGGGTGGTCGGCTAGAGGTTGACAATCGTGCTAAGCGCATACAAATCGTGGTGCCAAGTTCGAGGCGACTTCTTCGGTTTTTGCCTGTAGAAGTTGGAGGCGAGAGAATTGCCATAAGTTGGTCTCAGTACCTGCCAGAAAAAAATCAAGGATTTACACAAAGAAGCCAGCTCAAGCTTTTGATCGGCAATGAGCTTGACGCGCTTAACGTCGACACAATTGGGAAGGATGAAGTCGGTGTTTTTTATCCAGTTCCTAATGGTATTCGCAAGCACGAACGATTTCGAGGTTTGGTCCTAGCCGCAAAAGCGCGCCATTTTCCTGTCTATGGCTAAGCTTACTGTGAGTCATTCTTTGACGAGAGCATTCAGCTACTTGCTAGTTGCTACGATTGCATCTTCTTTCAAACTTGCACAAGCCACTGCATCGGACGCAATATGGCAACAAGTACTCGAGGAGGCGATCAGGTCGAACTCATCAATATCGAACGTAGCTTATCGTGCGAAGTTTATCCACTTCCCCTCTAAGCGTCCTGTGTGTGCCGATCCAACAGTCACTCTTCCACAGCGTTTAATCGGTACAATTTACGTTCAGCTTAGGTGCCCTTCCATGAAATGGACAGGCCAAGCGCAAGTGTTGGTCGAGACAAAACGAAACTTCATTGCTTTGACGAAGTCGTTACAAGTGGGGTCAGTCATTGAAGAAGGGGATGTCGCCATCTACGAAAGTGACTGGGGTTCGGGCTTCGAACAAGCGTTCGACAATGTTGATCAGGTTGTGGGAAAGACTCTGACTAGATCTTTAGTCGCGGGTGCGCCTCTAACCCTAAATTCGATAAGGCAAACATCCGTTATTAGGAGTGGGGATAGGGTAAGAGTTTTGATGGTTGGTAAAAATTTCAGTGTTAGCGGTGAAGGGGTTGCGATGAGCAGTGCTGCTGCAGGTGATCAGGTCAAGGTAAGGATGGGTAGTGGTCAGTCGGTTTCGGGTTTAGCAGTCCGTGCGGGCGTCGTCCAGATCAATATTGAGTAATCGTTGTTATCCGGGTGTTGGAGCGTTTATGAACATTAATAATCAGTCACACCTTGCAGGTGATCGACATAGGTTGTCTCAGGAATCCACGAGAACTCAGTCTGTAGCCCAGGGAGCAGAGTCAGTAAAGCATGCCAGTGTGGCACAGGCTACAGTCAAGGCGGTTCAGGAGGCGTTAGCTCGAATCAGTCCAACACAAGGTTCTTCGCAACCGTCCGCTCAGTTGTCTATCGAATCTGCAAAGATAGCTAGAAGCACAAGCACTGAAATGGTCGGTAACGACGACGATCTAGATATTACAAGACTAGACGAATTGAAAGCGAAGATTGCTGACGGTAGTTTCGAAATCGATTTTGGCCTGCTCGCTCGTCAGTTGGTAGAGCATTCGGTTCAACAGTCGAGCTCAAAACGAGGTAAGTAAATGGTTTCAGTATGGTTTTCTGCGTTTTGACATCTGATTAGCGAGAACGGTGGCTATTTCTGATGCTGACTTCATGATTAAACGGGAGTTAATCGAAGCACTATGTGAAGGTCTTGAAGCGGAAGAGCGAGCATTGCGAAATCAGGACTTTAGTGGTCTAGAAAAGGCCGTTAAGGACCTTGAACGGATTGTGAGTCAGTTACAAGTTATCCTTGGAGATCTTGACCCTAAAACCACAACCGACTTGAAAGCGTCGGTAGGTTCTGTTTCACTTGAGCGTCTCCAAAAAGCAATGAGTTCTCGACAAGTTGTTTCTGAGTTGATTCAGCTACAACTTTTCCAGATTGATTCGATGCTTAATCCTACTGCTTCTGAACGCCTAGACGAAACATACAACAATCGACGATCTGGCCTTAATAAGGCAAAAGGTGCGCAAAAAGGAAAACTTTCAAGACACGCTTAACATCATTTTGGTGTACGTGTGAAACTTGGTATTGAGACATTCAAAAGAAAGCCGTAAGCCATTCAGTGAGGGTGATTGTAAACTATTCCAATTTACACAACTTAAATACGACTCCGCTGACATTGGCACTTAGTTATACAAAACATCTTATCTTCAGCTCGAGAAACTAAGAAACAAAAACGTTCATTCCTCCGTTTCTTGCTTTTCTTTAGCGAGCATACCTCGCAGGCGCACAAGTGCTTGAGTATGAAGTTGTGATATACGTCCTGGGGTTAGCTCCATCACGTATGCGACCTCCCTAAAGCTTAGGTCCTGTTGATAATGGAGCGCAAGAACCAAGCGCTCCCGCTCTGGTAGATCCTTTAATCGTTCTTCAATGCGGGCAGCTAGCTGTTTTTGCTGCAATGCCTTCGCCTGATCAGCAGATTCATCGATAACGTCCGGAAGTTCATCATCAACAACCGTGATTGTCATCCCTGAGTCAAGTACAGCAAAATACTCATCGATTGAGATCCCCAAGTGCGCGGCAATTTCGTTATCCTCTGGAGGACGTCCCAGGACTTGCCTGAGTTCTTCCGCGGCACGTTCGACTTGCGTGAGTTTGTCTCGAACATGCCGAGGAATAACATCATCTTCTCGTAAAGAGTCGTATATTGAACCTCGAATTCTTGCCTTTGCATAGGTTTCAAAAGATGCTCCTGGCTTAGGCTCATAGCGCTTTATCGCATCAAGTAAACCGAGCATACCCTCTTGAATCAGGTCATCTAATTGAACATTTCTAGGTAGTCTCGATGCTACCTGCATAGCAATCTTACGTACAATCGGAGCATACTGCTTAAGCTGAGATCCGACGTCATCAGCACCGGTATTTTGATAGCCCTTAGCGCGAATCAACTTACGCCCCGAACAAAATAGAATTCATTGAAGACGCTCCAAAATTCATCGCTGCAGGAAACCGATAAAGTGACTCCATCTCGCAGTTGTGCTCAAGCCGAAGGACTTGCATGGCTACTTCTCTCGGTGTTTGCAATGCCTTCGGGAAAAATCCTTCCCGCCATCAGCCTGAATAAACTGGAAGGTAGCACCATCTCAGACGACTCGCTGTTCGATGACGCGAACTGCGTCGCTCGGACCCAACCCTGATGTTCGAGCGGCTGATCCATCAAAGCCATCGACTGCTCATGTAGCGTGTTAAAGCATTCGACCCCAACTTCAGAAGAGCCGCCTCCGACCGTGAGTACAGGAATCGCTTCGCCCCCGAAGAGTACCGCTAATTCGCTAACCATCGAAAGGCTGCGTTGCAGGGAACTTTCGTCAGTACCTGAGATTAAGATATGTTCCATATCATCCGCAAATAATTGATGTGTGCCCCTGTGAGGATCAGTGCTGGCTACGATGACCACATCAATATCAATTCCTACCCGATTTAAGCGTTGAGCTAGCGTTGGTGGCCGTGCCTTTTTATCTTGTTTCGCCCGTCGCAACTTCGAGGCAACGCAGTACCACAATTTGTCACCAACTTGCTTGACGACCTTTTCAAGCTCAATTGAGCCAGCAAAGGCCTGCCCGAGGTCGTACCGTACCGGGAAAGGCGTACTACCAATCAAACTACGATTCGTTAGTGGAACCTCATCAACCAGTAAGACCCTTTGCCCTGCCCGTCGCAAAGCGTTCGCTACCCCGAGTGCTACAAGTATCGTGGGATCACCTGGTAGAGAGCTAACCAAGCACCAAACCCTTGCAAATCCATCTCCAAAGATCTCCCGCAATCCAGATGCCTGATCCGTTTGATTTGCTTGGCTAGTATGAGTTTGATGTTCAGTCATAACGGAGTCTATGTAGATGTTGGAGATTATTCGCGGTTGCTCAGCTGACCGGAAAACGATCAAGCTAATCCTTTCGCCTGCCCCACCCTGAAATACTATCAGCAATCATTGCAGGTACCATGTCATCGCCAGGTTCAAAATCGGCAGAGTAAAGTCTTGGCTGGAGTGATCGATGAGCGAGATAACTAGGATCGGCTAAATGCAAATCCTCTGGGACTTGTTGACCATTGCCGATGAACAGAATCGGAAGTTGATGCCTTATCAAACAGTCAACAGCCGGTGCAAGACTCATTGCCTCATCAATTTTTGTTATCACCGCACCCTTGATCGCGTTTTCTCGTCCTTGGCTATGCGCATGTATCACATCGTGCATGGTTTGGAGGCTGGTGGTCGCCGACAAGACCAAAAGCCTTTGTGCTTGCTTGTAACCGTCGGAGAGTACTCTAAGTTGCTCTACCATTTTTACGTCGCGCTGTCCCATTCCGGCAGTATCGATCAGCACAACGTGAAATTTTTCTAACTCATTAAGTCTCGATGACAAGTCATCCGCGTCACGCAAAGAAGTTACAGGAAGTCCTAGTATCTTTCCAAAGACCCGTAATTGTTCGAGTGCTCCGATTCGATAGGTGTCTGTCGAAAGCAAGGAAACAGATTTCCTACCGAAACGCATGACACATCTTGCAGCAATTTTTGCAACCGTTGTTGTTTTCCCAACACCAGTTGGGCCAATGAAGGCAAACACACCACCCTGATCGAAAAGTCCGATAGGATCCAGAGTTTTCATTCGCTTTGCCAACGGCTCTCTGAGTTGTGAAAGTAGTGATGCGCCTTCATTCACTTGGCCGACTTCTTCGATTAGCGAGGTGGAAAGCGCCGGAGAGAATCCTGCCGAGAGTAGCCGCTTCAATAATTCAGCCCTGGCAGGAGATACCCCCTTTAGTTGCGACCATGCGTTCCCAGCCAAATGTGTTTGAAGCAATTCTCGAACCTCATGAACCTGGCCCATGATTCGATCAGCAATAATCCCAAGCTCTTGATGTGAGACGCCCTTTCTCTGAGAGAGTTCCCCGTCAACCTTGCCATGAACACCACTTGATCTTGCTGCATTTGTAGCCGAATCATTTTTGAAGTGCCCTGCAACCATATCGGCTGAGTAGACAGGCGATCCATCCGTATTCCTAATCGGGCTTGTAGCAACGTCTGCAATCACCAGTTTGTGGTTTGCGGTTCTTATCGCCGTGTCTGCTCGCTGCCGAAGACCCTCTGGCTTTGGTGCACGATCTGCGACTTGGGAGACAGGGATTCCCTCCTCAAAGCCGGGCGTGGCCAAGCGCATGCCGAATGCCTGCTTATTGGAAGACTGAGGCAGGGCGGGTTTTGAAGCCGTTCGAGGTGCAATGTCTTTAAACTGATCTTGCGCCATAGCGATTATCTCAATGCCCTCTTCGACTTCACGATTGGACAAAAGGATTGCATCAGAACCGATCGCCTGCTTTACCATCGATAGCGCTTCTGTTGCCGTCGCAGCTACGAATCGCTTCGGACCAGTCCCTGAAGATGCGGTCACTGGTTATCCCCCCTGTCGCGAGCAAATAATGCGATGGAAGCTCACTTCTACGTCAGTAGGCATCTCATTCATACCTAACATGATGGCTTGCGGTCGGACCTTTCTCGCGATCCTTGATAACGTGAGCCGATTCTTTGTTGATGCAACCAATACTGGGGAGAATCCTTCATTTTCCATTTCGTCAACAACCAAGGCGACCTCATCCTCAAAGAATCGCATCAATCCGGGTTCAATTGAGCCTTCGGGCGCGATTGCTTGACCACCCAGTGCTTGTTCAATGATGCGTTCAAAGTCTGGGTGAATAGCTGCTACACGCACTTGACTCGCATCACCAAAAACTTCTTGTGCGATCGTTCGACGCATAGCGTAACGCAAAGGCGCGAGCAGGTTGATTGCCTGCGGATCCTTGCCACCAAGTTCCGCGGCAGTCTCAAGTATGATTCTGAAGTCTCGAATTGGTACTCCTTCTTCAAGGAGCAACTGTAGAAGCTTTTGAACAATCTGTAAGGATACAATCTTGGGAACAGTATCTTCGACAAGCTTAGGGAATCGGGTCTTAAAGTGCTCGATCAAATCCTGAACTTCCTGCCGTCCTAAAAGCTCGTGCCCATTAAGCCTCACAAGTTGATCTAGATGGGTTGCTACGACTACTGCTGGCTCTACTACCGTGAATCCTCGAGTAATGGCTACATCTTTATCTCTGGGTAGAATCCAAACAGCAGGCATCTTAAATGTAGGATCAAGTACGCGGATACCGTCTAAAGACGGAGGGTTAATCGCCGGCTCTATGGCAAGCAATCGATCAGGCAGTATTTGGCCACGCCCCACTTCGGCGCCAAAAATCATTATTCGATAATTCTCGGGAGCGAGCTGAAGATTGTCTCTCACGTGTACAGATGGAATCAGAAACCCAACTTCCGCGACGAATTTCTTTCGTATCGCGCGAATGCGCTTAATTAGGTCAGACTGGTCGCCCGCGTCCACCAATCGAATTAAGCGGTACCCAAGCTCGAGCGAGAGTGGTTCTACCACTGGAACGTCTTGCCAGTTTACTTCTTCACTGGGTAGCTGGGATGCTGCTTGCGCGCGCGCAGCAGCGTCGCGCTCCAACTTAGCACGCCGCGTCAGTATGTAGCCGACCCCGGCAAATGCAACTGCAAAGGTCAAAAAGGCGAAATGTGGCATGCCCGGAACAACCCCGAGAATCGCGAGAATAATGGCGGCTAAAAAGAGGGGATAAGACGATGCCCCGAGCTGAGAGGCAAGTTGCTGCCCAAAATCCTCGTCTGTGGAAACTCGGGTCACCACGATACCGGCGGCGGTCGAAACAATGAGTGCTGGAACCTGCGCCACTAACCCGTCTCCGACTGCGAGTGTGGCATAAGTCCTCAATGCTTGCATAAATCCCAAATCAAATTGGAGCATGCCTACCGCTACGCCACCAACAAGATTGATGATGAGAATAATGATCCCAGCGATGGCATCGCCTCGAACAAATTTCGAGGCGCCATCCATTGATCCGAAAAAATCTGCTTCTTGGGATACCTCAGCTCGCCGCCTTCTTGCCTCATCATCCCTGATAATCCCGGCATTCAGATCAGCGTCAATCGCCATTTGCTTCCCGGGCATGGCATCAAGTGTAAATCGTGCAGAGACTTCAGCGACTCGTCCTGCACCCTTGGTAATGACCACGAAATTGATAATCGTTACCACCACGAAAACTATTACACCCACCACGTAGTTGCCACCAACAAGTACTTGGGCAAAGGATTCAATGACCTTACCAGCGGCGTCCGGCCCGGTATGTCCATGCATGAGCACAACGCGCGTTGAAGCGACATTCAAAGAGAGTCGTAGAAGAGTCACTACGAGAAGCAATGTGGGGAATGAGATCATGTCCTTGAATGACTTTATCTGCATCGCCGTCAGCAATATGATCATTGACACGCCGATGTTGAAGGTAAAGAAAATATCAAGTGCGATCGGTGGAAGCGGCAAAAGCATAAGCGCCAAAACCAACAGCACCAAAAGTGGTGCCGCTGTTTGCGAAAAAGGAAGCTGCGATAGCGCAGCGCTTACGAATGCCCGCATAAGAGAATCAATAGATCACTAAACAAAAAATCAAAACCACCCGTACACCTCAGCATGATTACTGGAAAGTCTAGGATTGGGTGCCCAGAAGAGCTCACTACTTTTGTGGGGGGGGGTGTATTCGCTAACCAAAAATTAAAAGACAGCCGTTATCCTAATATGGACTGCAGTTTCTTTGCTTCAAATGAAAAACCCGTCAACCCTCTGCAAAGGGTGACGGGCGTTATGCAGGAAGCAGAATTAAGCCTTCTGATTTACAAAGATACTCGCCAGGAAGTCAATCGTTTTCGCGAGTCGAATGGCTTCATCACCAGGAATCTGTCTAATGGTCTCATTAGAGTTGGGATCAACAACTCTAATGATTGCACGGCCACTCGAAGCATCAACGTCGATATTCAGATCTCTGTTCATCGAACTTACAAAAGTCTTGAGCTTTTCGGCTGCAGCTCGTACGGACTCTTTGCTTATAGCAGCAGATTCTTGGACCGTAGGCGCGTTAGCAGCCTTCGTCGAAGAAATCTTCTCGGAAATGACTTGTACTGCAACCCCGGAACCGAGACTGTTGGACTGGTTACCAACTGTCTGAGGCAGGGATCTACTCATGATGCCCCCCGCGCCACCGGTGCTCGCAGGGCTTACGGAAGCAATCGTGCTCATCAAAATCTCCTGAATCGGATTTTTAACGATTTCCCAACATTACTTGAGCAGAGCCAAAACCACGTTAGGTTGCGCGTTGGCTTGGGACAGCATGGCGGTAGCAGCCTGCTGAAGAATTTGGGTCTTGGTGAGTTGTGCGGTCTCGTTTGCGTAATCGGTATCGAGGATACGGCTATTCGCTGCACTGAGATTTTCGTGCAAAGCGGAGAGGTTATTAAGGTTGTGATTGAGACGGTTAACCTGTGCGCCATAAGTAGCGCGTTGGGTTGCAACTTCATCAATAGCAGAGTCAACAATCGGAGACAGTGCTTGGAACGAAGAAGTATCCTTGAGCTGTCCAACGCCGTCAGCGTCAGTGAAAGTTTGACCTACAAGTTCAACCAACTTTGCGAACCTTGTAGTGTCCGTAAAGACGTCGAAAGTCTTCACGGTAAGGGTATCGGACGTGGTTTCACCTGTCTGAAACTCAAGCGCGCCCTGAGCTCCGAGGAGGCTGGTCCCATTAAATCGGGTACGCGTGGTGATAGATTGAATTTCCGACTTGAGCCCACCCATTTCGACAGAAAGAAATCCCCGTTGAGCGGTCGACAAAGCGGGGTTTGCACCCTGAACCGCCAACTCTTTGAATCGCTGGAGCATTGTAGAAATCTCAGTCAGAGCACCTTCCGCGGTTTGAAGCATTCCAATAGCATCGTTGGCGTTTCTCATCGCAACACTAGTCGAATTGATACTGGCAGTCAGTTTTTGAGAAATGCCCATTCCAGCTGCGTCGTCTTGGGCACGGTTGATTCTTTGGCCAGAAGAAAGGCGTTCGAAAGAAACGGTCAGTTTGTTCTGCGCGCTGGTGAGATAGCGCTGTGCAGAAATCGAAGCCATGTTGGTATTAAGTACTGATGCCATGTTAGTTCTCCGGTTGACTTGGTTCGTTGGGCGAATGCCCTCTGCACTGGGTAACGGTTAGTTTTCGGTTGATGTTTAGGGTTTGGGTGAAATTTTTATTAGCGGGATCTATCTAGTTTTTTGATTCTTAATTAATTCTTTAGTTTTCAAGGAGTTGCAAATGGGTATGCCTTCATCTGTACTTAACACCAATATCGCGTCGATCATCGCGCAAAGAAATTTGGCGGGTGCCCAGCAAAGCCTGGCGACTTCGGTGGAGAGACTTTCATCGGGTTTGAGAATTAATCGCGCAAAAGATGATGCCGCTGGTATGGCTGTTGCGAGCGTGATTGGTTCGCAGATTCGAACGTCCGCTACCGCTCACAGGAACGTTAATGATGCAATTTCAATGATGCAAACTGCTGAAGGGGCCCTCGCTGAGGCAACAGAAATGTTGCAACGGATAAAGGAGCTGGCGACCCAGGGAGCGAATGACTCAATGTCTAAGGAGCAATATTACTTTCTGATTCAAGAGATGAAGCAACTCATGGATGAGATTGGAAATGTCGCAGGCCGTACGACTTACAATGGCAATAATCTCCTGGGGAATTTTAAAACCACGGGTACTGGCGGGGCTATCGCTATTGACCATACTAGTCCATCTGGGAATAATGGCCCGTGGGAGTTTCTTACAGGAGCTGGTAATAACGATAAAATGCAGATTGACCTGATTCCTATCTGGGAAAGCGCAGAATCGGCCAAGAGCAAGGGTAATCTTGGAACAGGGTATGGGGATGGGGCGATCAAAGTCGGAGCATTGCATGCCTTGTACGTGAGGATTGCGTGGCTAGCAGATCCTTCTTCGAGCGGTGGCGCGCCCGTGACAGGCGAAGGGTATGATACGTTCGGTCAGAAAGACGGCACAGGGGATCGATCGGATGTGTCTGTACCTACCACCTCGACGTATGGCGAATCCGCATCGCAGGTGATTAGCGCTGCAGAGAAATCGCTTGTCGATCTTGTAGACGACTCAATTTTGCAGATCAACGCACATCGGTCGTACTTCGGTGCCTTTTATGGCCGCCTTGAGCACAATATCGCCAACCTTGCTGCTCAAACAGAGAACTTAACCGCGGCATTAAGCCGAGTTCAAGATACTGACTACGGTGCGGAAACGGCGAACCTAACTCGGGTTCAGATCCTGCAGCAGGCGGCAACCGCAATGTTGGCTCAAGCTAATGCAATGCCAAATGTTGTTTTAGGCTTGTTGCGCCAGCAGTAAAAGACCGATCGAAGCAGTAAAGTTGCGCTGGAGAACCTTAAGGCAGCCGCCATCAGCGGCTGCCTTTAACTTTTTAAGGAAAGGAGCCGTATACAAAGGGAATAGAAGGAATAGCGCATGTCAACAAGTAACATCTCCTCAGGTCAGATGATCAACGTCCAGCAGATTGTTTCGGGTCTGATGGCAGTAGAGCAGCGACCGCTCAGTGTGGTGAAGACGAGGATTTCTGACGTAAATGTGCAGATTTCCTCAGTCTCTCAAATAAAGAGTCTCGTAGACGCGGCTCATGCCGCAGCAAAGGCTATTGAGGACCCAACAATGCTCACCTCAAAGGTCGTTGCCAGTTCAGATGCATCTCTAGTCAAGGCCACAGTCACCGATCCGTCGGTCGCCTCGGTAGGGACAGTAAGCTTCAAACCGGTAAGTTTGTCCCAGCAGCAAAGAACCACCTTCGCGGGTTTTGCTTCTGCAAGTGATCCAATCGATTCAGCGAAGTTCGGGGCGCTAACCATTTCGATTCCAGCATCATCTTCTCTTCTCGCTGAAACTGAGGAGCCCTCGGAATTGGTTGTTCAGGTTGGAGGAAGATCGTTGTCTGATGTTGCGGCTGAAATCAATGCATCGCTTTCTTCGAAGCTTCGAGCTTCCGTCGTCAAGTCGTCTGCGGAAGGTTATGTACTTTCTTTGACGGGGGTCAAAGGAGGGAGCGAATCACTGTTTCATACATCGTGGGATGAACTCACCACCTCCCAGCTTGCGGTAATGGGCTTAAAATCGGGAGATGTTGCGACAGGCACCGGTTTTAACAATCAGGCGCGAGACGCAACAGCGCTTGTTGATGGGGGCATTCTTGTCTCGAGTGCAACAAATACCTTCAGTGAGGTTGTCCCAGGCTTGAGCTTGGAAGTGAAAGCATTGACCTCCGGTAATGCTTCAAACCCTAGCAGTACTGTAACGTTAACGGTAGGCGATAGCCGCGAAGAATTGAAGCTTCGACTAACCAAGTTTGCCGCTGCATTTACAAGTCTCAGTCAAAAAATTAGAGAGCTGACGGCTCCCGCTTCGGCTGACGCTAAAGGTGGTGTTCTAGCGCTCGACTCTGGGACCTTGAGCTTGAGTTCTAGCATGTATCAAGCGTACTCGACGGGACTGATTTTATCTGGTGGTAGAGCTTGGCAGGATTCAACGGGCGCCACCTACGGCACTTCTACACGTCCAATTTCTTGGGCTCGTGTAGGCCTTGAAATGGCTAGAGGAGGCGTTGTGTCCCTTAATTCAAGTTTGTTTGACTCAGCAATGAATGGCTCGCTTGGCGAGGCACTTGTTGAAGGATTTACTTCATCAATTTCTACCGTGCTCAGCGACTTTAAGGGGGTTTCCGGATCGTTACAAGGGGCAATTGACACGATGAGAACCAATCTCTCAACGTTGAGAAATAGTCAGACGCAGCAGGAGGAACGGCTTGAACGCAAGCGCGCTGCTCTCGTGTCGCAGTATTCAGCACTAGATGCGAAACTTGTTCAGATGAACCAAATGAGCCAGAATGTCAGATCAGCACTTGCCGGCCTAGCAGTCTGAGTTGGCTCAATCTAAGTTTGGTCATCTAAAAAAACCCTAGAGGATAGTGAATGCGAGCAGCTAGGGCTTATCGAAGTGTGGATCAAAGCACTGCAGTGATAGCTGGGTCGCCGCTAGACCTAACCATATTGTTGTACGAAAAGTTAATCGAGCGATTGAATAAAGCACGTGTCGCGGTAGAGCAGGGTCACGTTGGTGCACGTGGGGAAGCGATTGGCCTTGCGATCGAATTGATTGAGAAGGGGTTAGTCGCGGCACTTGATATGGATCAGGGGGAGGACGTAGCAAAGCAACTCAGGATTCAGTACGACATTTGGATTCGAAGTCTATTGCGCGTGACGATGAGCGGAGATTTGCAGTTAATCAATTCTTTAGAAGAGCAGTTCAGATCGGTGCTGGAAGCATGGAAAGAACTACGCGAATTGCAGAGGCGCCGCCCCTAAACGCTCAGCCGTCGGATTCTGGGGAATGATTAGCGTGGCTTTGTCTCAGGTCCTATAGTCTTATTTAAACGTCGAATACTTAGGAAACAATGCAATACATCTAGTATGCGATATTCCTTGAATCGTTTTGGAGATGGCATTTGAGTTTGATTGGTCCGGTCTCTCAAGATGCGGCGATTGCCCCGCGTACCGGGTCTGGAAGTCCTCAGAGTCAGCCGCAACAAAGGGCGGACGCGGCACCGGTGGTCGTATCGGATAACCTCGCGGCGCGCGCTGACCCGGGCGTAATGCTCAAAGTCGTTCCTCCTGTCCAGGAGCGGACTAATAACCTCTCGGTTACAGCGAGCGAAAGGCAGATAGCAGAGAGCCTTCTTGGTAGGGTGCTCGCAGACACTCCCCTCGATGAAGATGCTTTAAGGGACATGGTGTTTTCGGGAAGACGTGCAGACGAGGCGTTTCTATCGAGAATGACTGCGTGGCTTGCGTCCTTACCTGAGGAGACACAAAGCGCGATTCGTTCTGCAAAATCGCCTGAGATTGCGCGGCTATTGAAAATCGCGGCGCTGACGGAGCCGGGACTAAAGTCGGCCCCAGCTGTGATTATCGGAGACGGCCGGCCGTTGGCGGGCTCGATTGATGACGCGATGAGCCAGCTTCTGGTTTTGCTCAGACAGGCCCAGCCCTTCAAGGTCTCAGCATTATTGGAGCAACTAGCCACCGCGTTGCCTGTTCACCATGCCCAGATATCGCCATCGGCCGAAGTGGCGCGCTTCAGCAAGACTGCGTCGCAGCAGCCAAGCTTTCGGGATCAAACCACACTTGGCCCTGAAGCCACTGATCCTGAAAGCAGTTCGTCTCAAGCTGAAGGTGCTAAGCCTGTAGAGGGGTCTTTGACTGCGAGAGGTATGACTCCATTTTTGCCAGATATTGAAAGATTTGTTTCAAAGGTTGGCCCTTCAGACCCCGTGAGCACTGCCTTTCGAATCGCCAGTTCCGGTCAGATTGTTAACAATCAGGAAAAAGTCGCATTCGGGGAGCTGTCACCAGCGCAGCAACTTGGGCCTGCTGGTCCAGTTAATGCGAAAGAGACTCTCAACCATGCGGTTTTGGACGCGATGAAGCTGGTCATGGATGGGCGGCTGATTTGGTCTGGGCAATTGGTACTTGGTACTCATGCGAGAGTTGAGAGGAGCGACGCATGGCAGGCCAATCGACGTGCGCCGGGAGGTATGGAAAAAGGGACTGCAATCCGAATTGCACTGGAATTGCCTTCGCTCGGAACCGTTGAAGTGCGAGCGCTATCATTTCCAGGGCAGGTTACTGCGAGAGTCTTGACGGACGCGAGAGCTACCAACACATTTGTTGAAGCTATGCCGAAGCTTCAACAATCACTTCGAAGCAGGGGCTTAAATGCTATCAACGTCGTTGTCGAGTCTAAATGAGCGCCAATCTAGATGGTTCTAGCCACTTTCCGGACCCACAATGACCTATCTTCTCGCTTGGATCAAAGATGACAAAACTTAGTCAGCAAGCGGTCGCTCTCGCATACGAATCTCACGCGGTAGCACCAAGGGTTCTAGCGAAGGGTAGTGGACTTATCGCAGAAGTTATTATTGCCAAAGCTAGAGAATTAGGAATACCCCTAACAGAGGAGCCTGAAGTAATTTCAATTCTTATGCAACTTGAGGTCGATGAGTTCATTCCCCCAGTCCTGTATGCCGCTATCGCCGAGATACTAGTCTGGGCCTACTCACT
>Ga0256359_1000015_pt1 | contig 17672 bp, 18 predicted proteins | sample MistaT_21_FD_183677 | JGI IMG/M metagenome (GOLD analysis project Ga0256359, IMG submission 183677) | Metatranscriptome of freshwater microbial communities from Mississippi River, Louisiana, United States - Miss_Miss_RepA_8d (Metagenome... | ecosystem: Environmental > Aquatic > Freshwater >... | reverse complement strand
TCAAAGGGGACTAGGCGATTAGACCTGCATGTTTGTCATTTCTCGATAAGCTTCCATTAAGCGATTGCGGACTTGAACCATACCCTGCATGGCAAGACCTGCTTTCTGTATAGAAATCATTACCTCTTCAAGAGAAACTTTGTCGTCACCCAATTGATAAGCTTGAGCTTTTGCTTGCGCTGTCATCTGAGCGTCTGAAACACCCCTAACGGCATCTCTTAAAACGTCACTGAAACTAACGCCATTGTTGTCGTCAGATTTTGATGACGTTCCGAGGCCACCTGCGCGAATGGCTGAGGACGCATCAATACCTGCTCGATCTGCATGCGCTTTGAGAGCACTGGCCCTTGCAAAAAGGTCTTGCATTCGTGCCGAGATCTCATCTGGGGTTAAACTGCGTATACTCATTGACTCAGGATAACCTTAGATTGATTCATAGTCAAGTACATATTGCCTATGGGATCTGGTAACCAGCTTCTCGCCACTGTTTAAGCTTATACCTAAGTGTTCTTTCTGAGATGCCAAGTATGTTCACTGCCCTTTTTCTATGTCCGTTCACACTCTTGAGTATTTTTAGTATGTGCTCTCTCTCAAGGTCTTTGACATCACTCGGTTGTCTACCCGCATCGCCTGACTGGCTTTTATCTTCTCCCAAAAGACTCCCGCGGCGTGTGCTGTCGCCTTCATGTATCGGATCCAGATTGTTATACGCTATCTGATTTGTTGCTTGCGCGAACCTTGAACTCACTGGCAAGCTGATTTGGCGAGTTGCGTTGATTGCGTCAAGCGACATATCTTCTGGATCGATGAATCTTCCATTACAGAGCAAAAGTCCTCGCTGGATAACATTTTCCAACTCCCTCGCATTTCCAGGCCAAGGCAACAAGCGAAGCACTTCAATCGTTCTTTCGCTCAACCTGGCTTCGGGTTGGCCCATTTGTCCCCGATACTTCAGTAAGAAGTGCTCTGCCAACGGCAGAATGTCGTCTGGGCGTTCACGCAAGGGTGCTATGTGCAACGGAAACACATTGATCCGGTAATAAAGGTCTTCTCTGAAAAGTCCGTCAGCGACTCGGGTGGCGAGGTTTTGGTTTGTTGCCGCAATTATGCGAACGTCGAGGGATATCGACTCGTGAGAGCCGACTCGCTCAACCTGCCTCTCCTGAAGGATGCGCAATAATTTGGCTTGCAAATCGAGCGCCATTTCGCCGATTTCATCAAGGAAGATGGTTCCGGATGCCGCCACTTCGAATTTTCCTGGCTGAGGGCGGCTTGCGCCAGTGAACGCCCCCTTTTCGTAGCCAAAAAGAGTCGCTTCGAGCAAGGTTGCCGGTATAGCGGCACAATTTATTGCGACAAACGGGCCTTTTGCACGGGGGGATTGCTTGTGAATGAAAGAAGCTATGACTTCCTTTCCGGTGCCAGATTCACCTAGTAGAAGTACTGTAGCTTCGGTCTTTGACACCCTGATTGCCCTTTCTATCAGAAGTTTCGACTTTGGATCAACACAAACCGGAGCTCCCTCAATTCCTGAGGGTGTCTGCTTAGTGTTGGCATACCTCTTTGCAACTTCAACAAGTTGCTCCGGGCGGAAGGGTTTGAGCAGCAAGTCTCGCGCGCCTCCCTTGAGCGCTTCTACTGCTACTTTAGTATCTGCGAATGCTGTCATCAAAACGACGGGCAGACCAGGCCACGAACGATTGATGACGCGAAGGCAAGTAAGGCCAGACATTCCCGGAAGGCGGATATCAGATATGACGGCCCTGCATCCCGGCCTAGTCGAAAGGATATCAATAGCAGCCTCACTATTTGTAGCAGACTGAAAACTGATTCCTGCCATTGAAAGTGTAACTTCAAAAGCCTCGCGTAATCCCTCATCGTCCTCGATGAGAAGAAGGTAATCTGGGTCCATTACAAATCCGTCAAAATGGTTCTAGGACGGGCAAAACAACATGAAAGCACGCTCCTGCGGGCGAAAGATTGGCAAAGGTTATCTGACCTCCGTGGGATTCGAAAGCAGCTTTTGCAATTGCTAGACCCAACCCAGTTCCGCCAGAGCGATTAGTGGAGAATGGCTCAAACAGACGGTCCACTAGTTCGACAGCGACACCAGGACCTTCATCGCTAATTCGTAAATTCACGCGGGAACCCCTCGCAATTGATTCAATGATGACTTTTTGTCCGGGTCCTGAAACGCTCAGCGCATTTTCTAAAATAGAGAGCAGACCTCCCCTAAATTGGTCCCGCTGAATGTTGAGGAGATGTTCTCCACCAACAGATTGAACGATCAATTTGACCTTCTTGCCTTCGAAGAGAGGGAGTATCGAGTCTCGACACTCATTCAAAAGATTGTCAATAGGAATGAGTTCTGGGGCATGCCGTCTCTGCTGCAAGAATCCCATCATTCGCGATACGAGGTTTTCAAGGGCTGATAGCTGTCGATTTAGTAGGTTTGCAAAGCTAAGTCTTCTATGGTCTGGTACCTCTTGTCTCGACAGGTGTCCGGCGTAAATCATTGCGGTTGCGAGTGGCGTTCTCAATTGGTGAGCAATTTCTGCCGCCATTTTCCCCATAGAGGCGAGTTTTACTTGTCGCGCACGCTCTTCCTGTGATTGATACGTTGTCGTGACATCGTGAATCAAGATCATTTTTCTGTCGGGATGGAGTAGGAATGCCTCCTCTCTGAGAACCCTAAAACTGCCCGTTCTGAGCTCACACCGATAGTGGTCCGGTTCAGCAGGCGCCCAGTGGTTCGGAATTACCCAGTTCGAGTCAACGCTGATGTCGGGCACATATGTTTGGGAAATGGCGTTGAAAGCGTATACCTTGCCTTCTTGCAGGAGAACTACGCCAGTGGGTAGTGCAGAGATCAGCGTGGACAGTTCTTCAGCAAGGCGGCTTTTTGCAGCCATTTGCGCTTTAAGGTCAGCGTTAGTTCGAGCGAGGTCTTCAGATAACCGGTATATTTCGTTGGAAAGCTGGCGCTGAGATTCCTCAAGTTCCTTCGTAGCATCGACGAAAAATAAAAACGCTTCTTCCAACGTATTAGTTCCAGACCGAGCAGATACAGACTTTATATTTTTTTTTGTTATACCGCTTTTGCTCCCTTTCGGCCGCTTTGATTGAGTGCGCTTTTCAAGTTGGACGGAAGGCGCCCCTTTCTTCGATGGCGCAGATGGTTTAATTGCAACCTTTGCCACCAAAGTTGCATGGATGTCATCGTCGGTGAGCTTAGATTTCATGAAGTTGTATCGGCAATTTTTGCCACTCTGCTGGTTTCCCGTTCGGTCTTCAAAAGTAAACAAGTGTCATTATGGCGGATGTAAATCCTGGTTTAGCTGCGCAAGCGGATGATGGGGCAACTGTAATCGGTGTAAACCCGAACGCTATTGTTCAGGAGGAACTAAAGCCTCCTCGGGCAGAGCGCATCAGCCGACCTGGTGGCCCGAAAACGCTTCCAGAGCGCTGGCTTGAAGTCGTTGATAGGGTAAGAGAGCTTTCTCAGTTGAGAAAGCTCCTTCTCGTCGTTGGTGTCGCTCTTGTTGTATTTACCGTGGTTTTAGTCGCTATGTCGGGTGAGCGAAAAGACGATTTCAAGGTCTTGTTTTCTAACGTGAGCGATAAGGACGGTGCAGCAATTGTTGCGGCCCTCGAACAAATGAAAATTGCTCACCGATTTACTGAGGGCGGTGGAGCCATCATGGTACCTGCCGAGTCGGTGTATGACGCCAGATTAAAGCTGGCAGCTCAAGGCCTTCCGAAGGCTGGAAATGTTGGTTTTGAGCTTCTTGAAAACCAAAAACTTGGCACTTCTCAGTTTGTCGAGCAGGTCAATTACCAACGCGCTTTGGAATCCGAGCTTTCGAACTCGATCAAGACATTGAGCCAAGTCAAGGACGCTCGAGTTCATTTGGCGATTCCGAAAACCTCTGCCTTTCTCCGCGATCAACCTAAGCCAACCGCGTCTGTGGTTTTGACCCTTCATCCTGGACGTATTGTGGATGACCAACAGGTCACAGCAATGACGCATTTGGTGTCTTCGTCGGTCCCGCAATTGACGCCGGGCCTGGTAACGATAGTCGATAATGACGGCGGTCTTTTAGCACCAAACCCCTCTCGAGGCGGTGCGAGTGGTATGGACGCTGCACAGATCAAATACGTGAATGAAGTTGAGAATCAGGTGGCTCGGAGGATTGTGACCATTTTAGAGCCGGTAACTGGAAGGGAGAACGTCAGGGCTCAAGTTGCCGTTGATGTCGACTTTACACAAAGTGAACGTGCAGAAGAGATATTTAAGCCAAATTCAGGTCAAAATCCCGCAAGCATTCGGTCGCAGCAGAATTTGGAGGCGAGTGGGCCTGTGACGAGCGCTGGCGGGATTCCGGGCGCACTTACAAATCAGCCGCCACAAGGCGGCCAGGCGCCTGTCGAAGGCCAGCCGGGTCAAGGTCAAAACCAACCGCCTGGTACTCAGAGTCCCGTCTCTACCAATGCTTCACGAAAGGAGCAAACCGTTAATTACGAGGTGGATAGAGCGATTCAAACTGTCCGTGGGCCCCGCGCAGCAGTAAAGAGGGTATCCAGCGCAGTGATCGTTAACTACAAAAAGGTAGTAGACGCCGAAGGCAACGTAAAGGAATCTCCTTATTCACAACAAGAGATTCAGCAAATGACTGCTCTTGTTCGCGATGCGATGGGATTTTCCCAGCAACGGGGTGACTCAGTTTCAGTTGTTAGTATTCCATTTTCGCCTCCCGTGTCTGATGAGCCACCGTTTTGGAAGCAACCAACCCTTGTCGGTGTGATGAAGGAGTTCTTCAAGTTCTTGATTATCGCTACTGTTCTTGGCTTGGTAACTGTGTTTTTAGTTCGGCCCATCCTTTTCCCTCCTCCACCCAAGGTTGTTGAGGAAGAGCAGCGGATTGAAGAGGAGTTTGATGAGCGGGTTAAAGCAGAATTGCAGGCCATGTCACCTGCCGCCCGTGAGAAGCGCCGTCTGGAGCTTGAACTCGAGCGTGAGCGTCGGCGAATCCAGGAGGAAGAAGAGCGCCAGCGCCTTGAAGAAGAGCGGCGGATATTGGAAGACAAGCGCAAGCGCGAAGAGGAAGAGAAGGCTGCTGAGTACGAGGAATTACTCGCCTACGCAAAGGAATTTGTGCAGAAGGACCCACGTGTGGTTGCGGCAATCTTCAAACAGTGGCTTCAAGAAGACGTCGAGAAAGGCTTGGCTTAATGTGTAAGTTCATTGTTTGGCCGCCGCGACTCGAACGCTTGGGTTTCAACGGACCAATCCCCACGTCTTGCTGCTCTGTGGGCGAGTACTTCTTTCAGGGTGCCTAGCTTCTTGCTAGTAACCCTCTTTTCCTGATACTCCCAACAATAAATATGACGAATGTGTCTGCGCAACTGTGGTTTCCACCAAGCTTTGATCCACCGCCTCGTGAGCCGGAGCCAGAGATTGTCTGGCCAACCGTTGAGGAAATCGAGTCGATTCGGGAGGCTGCGAGGAGAGAAGGGTTTCAGCACGGTAGGGAAGAAGGATTTGCTAAGGGGTTTGCTGAGGGCGTAACCCAAGGATTTGAGCAGGGCTTACAGGAGGGGCGGGAGCGTTCCTTTGAAGAGCACAAGTCAAAGGTTATGGAATTGACAGAGACAATGTCTCTTTTTATCAGCGAGTTGCGAGATCTTCCCGGCCAGATTCTCGAGCCCATTACAGATCTTGCATGGGCAATTGGCCAACGACTTACGCTTGCCGACCACATCGACCGTGCACCGTTCGTGGGAGCTGTTCAGGAAGCTCTTATGCGCATGCCCTTGCCTGGTGAAAACCTTATTTTAAGAGTGCCCTCGGATCAGTACAAACTTTGGCAAGATTTCGTAGATCGTGCTTCACTTCCCTTCGGTGTCAACCTCTTATCTGATGAGGACCAACCTTGCGGTGCTTACATTGAGATCGATGGCATGAAGATGGACCTTGGAGCCGATGCGAGGCGGGCGATTGTGTTGATGGCAATGGGACTTCTGCCCGTTAATGGGCTTGATGATGCCGCCAGAGATTAGTAATTCACCCGGCAGAGCAGATCGGGCAGTCAAGCGAATCCGAGGGTTGACTACCCGAATACTTTCCGCACCTCGAGCAGTTCGTAGTGGCCGACTTGAGAGGATGGCAGGGTTGATGCTCGAAGTTGTTGGTCTGCCGATGACGATTGGCCATCGAGCCGCAGTTGCATCCGGCACTGGCTGGGTCGAGTGTGAGTGCGTAGGCTTTTCCGGAAAGCTTACTTATCTCATGCCGATTGATCCAGCTTCTCACATTGCGCCCGGCGCCGCGGTCTATCCTGCCAGCACGCCCGCCTTTGAAGACGGGCGATTTTTCCCAATCGAGTCAGCTTCTCCATTGCCAATCGGTGACTCTTTGGTAGGTCGCATTGTTGATGGTTATGGGAGGCCCCTGGATGGTCTTTCGCAGTCTGATGATCCTCCACACCCGTATCGGTCTCAGCCAATTAATCCCTTACATAGGCAGCCGATTTTTGAGCCGCTCGATGCCGGAGTCAGGTCGATAAATGCAATGCTGACAATCGGTCGAGGCCAACGAGTAGGGATTTTTGCTGGGTCAGGAGTTGGAAAGTCGGTGCTTTTAGGGATGCTTGCCCGTCGTTGCGTTGCAGACTTGGTGGTCATCGGGCTTGTGGGGGAACGAGGACGCGAGGTTAGAGAATTTTGCGAGGATACGCTCGGAAAGAATGCTATGTCGCGATCGGTGGTGGTTGCGGCGCCAGCAGATGCGAGTCCTCTGGCTAGACTAAGAGGCGCCTGGTTTGCGACAGACATAGCGACTTATTTCAGAGACCAGGGCCGTCACGTCGTACTAATCATTGATTCTTTGACCAGATTTGCGATGGCGCAGAGGGAGATTGCCCTTTCATTGGGAGAGCCTCCGGTTTCCAGAGGCTATCCTCCTTCGGTGTTTGCAAAGATGCCTGAACTTGTCGAGAAGGTCGGGAATGGTTCGGTGGAGGGTTCGTCAATCACGGCGTTTTACACCATATTGCTCGAGGGGGATGACATTCATGATCCGGTCGCAGATACAGCCCGTGGTATCTTAGATGGGCACCTCTTTTTGTCGAGAGAGCTTGCAGACGCTGGTCACTACCCAGCTATTGATATTGAGAGGTCCATTTCCCGTGTCATGCCGCGAGTAACCCGTCAAGATCATCAGCTCGCTGCAAGGCACGTGAAGCAGCTAATCTCGCGTTACATGCGTGGTCGAGACTTAGTGTCAATGGGCGCTTATGCCCCGGGAAGTGACCCTGGATTGGATGAGGCCTTACGATTGTGGCCGAAGATCCAAGCGTTTTTGCAGCAGGGTATCGACGATACTTTCGACATGAAGGATTCTCTGAATAACCTTTTTGAAATCGTTGGTGGCAATGGCAATCCGTAAATCGGTCATCTATGCTGCTCTAAGGATTGGAAAGCTTCGCGAACAGTCTGCAGCGGCTAAGGCCCAGCGATCATTGCGCGCGCTAAATGAGGCGGTTGGAGCAGCAAATCAACTTGAAGCTTTTGCCTCAGACTATCGGCGTGATGCCGCACAATTGGCTAGCACGTCAACGGTGGATCTATCGCTCATCCTGAGTACTAAGGCTTTTGCGGATAAGCTTGACGAGACCGCTGTTTCGCAAAGGCAACTCATGCAACCTCTGCGCGAGCAGGTCGATATCCTTACTAAGGAACATTATGCAGTGAAGAGGCGGCTCGAAGGAGTGGAAAAGATCGCGAGCCGAATCCGGCAGGAAGAAATTAGCGGGATAATGATGAAAGAGGCAAGAGAAGTCGAGGATAGCTTCTCATCACGCCTTTCCCGCGCGCGTGCCAAGAGATAGCGTTCAAGGTTGATTTAGGCGTATTCGGACTGATGCAGAATCGTGCTGTATTGGCACGAATCATGCTAATTAGTTCATTAACGATTTTTTTAATAACTTGTTTAGCGATAACGTCAACTCATCAATGATTTCAATCAAGCAACAAAACCGAGGTGTTCAGCAGGATCAAGCGCAGAGCAACGATCGTCTGTCTAAAGCCGCCGTTAGTCCATTAAATGAAGCGTTTGAGGCTGTTCTTTGCGCTCAAGCAAGTGTGGACGAAAGCGCCGAAATGGATTTGGAGAATAAAGCTGGTCTCCCCGGCGAGCAGGGGGTTGGCAATAGTTTGCCAGTCAATGAGATGCAGGCGGCAAGTATTGCCGGGGTTGTTGATCTAGCTGCGGCCAGGGTTGTGCAGGCTGATTTACAGGGCTTTCCCGCAGTACCCAGTGGTTTAGGGGTTTCGGTGGTTTCTAAGTTGGTGGGTAGAGGTCCTGCGGCGCTTCAGGGTGAGGGTCTCGATAAGCCTCGCTTGGATGTTGATAGGTTATTACCACGTTTTGCTGACGCTGATATTGATTCACGGCAGGTTGGTCCAGGTTTTGCCCCCTTTTCTGAGGCCGTTGGTGGGCAAGCTTTTGACGGAGAAAATGTTAATAGCGTGGCGAACGCCGTAGATCTAACCTCTGATCGAGCTGGGTACAAGCACCACAATTCTCAAGAGGTTGTTGAGGCGGCGGAACCCGTTGATGGAAGTATGGGTTTAGGCGCGGTTTTGGCGGATGAAAAGTCAATCGGCCTGACTAAAGAATTCGCCGGAGGTGGTGATGGCCGGTTATTGAGCGACGCTGACCTCCACCCAACACGCTCGGAAAAGTCGTCGCGTGGTGATTCGAGGGTGGCGATGCCTGGTCTCGGTAGCGATTCGACCCAACAAGTCCCGGCTTTGAATTCGTTAAGTGGGGGGGGCGTGCACGAGTTCTTTGGTTCGACCTTGGATTCAATGTCGCTCGTTTTGCATGGCAGGAACGAAACACTGATCGGTTCAACAATAAGCTGGCTCACTTCACAAAAGGGCGGGGTTGTATCGCTAGATTTATCACCGCCAGACATCGGACATTTGCGAATGGAGCTACGACTCGACTCGGTTTCGGAGAGGGCTACTTTAATCGTTCAAGCTAGCACTGAGGCAGCAAAGGCGGCGATAGAGCAATCTCTTGATAAGCTTAGGCAAGCGTTTGACACATCAGGATTAGACTTGTCTGTTTCTGTCCAAACTGGATTGGGTGGGTGGTCAAATCAATCCGGGAACTCTGCCTTGTCGCAATCAAATTGGCAAAATTCGAATGTGTCCTTACCGGGTCGTGGACCTAAAGATGGTCTTGAGGCTGTTCACGGCGCCCAAAAGTTGTCCTCCGAGCTTAGTTTGTACGTGTAAGGTTATGGTTCGGATGTTAAGCAGATTGAAAATATCTCCGTCAGTTGTCGTTTTCCTACGTCGTCATTGAATTTTCTAGTTGAGACTTGTCATGGCCGAAGCAGAATTGAACCCAGCAGCCCCCGCACCCACAGCAGTTGCAGCTCCTCCAGGGGGTATTGAAGGCGAAGATGCGCCTCCAAAGAAGAGTAAGTTGCCTTTGATCATTGCAATTGTTGTAGTACTTGTATTGATCGGGGGAGGGGTTGGCGGGTGGATGTGGTACTCCGCGAAAAAGAAGAAGGAGGCGGAAGAGGCGGAGCAAACCCTCGAGTCTAGGCTTAAGTCGCAGATGCAGTTCAAGAAAGAGAACAAAGCGCCTACATTTGTAAAAATGGACCCGTTTACGGTGAACCTACCCTCAAAGGGTGGAGAGCATTACTTGCAAGTCGAGATGTTTCTCCGTGTGTCAGAGGGTAAGGTTGAAGGGAAAATCAAGGAGTTTTTGCCTGTTGTGCAAGACCGGATTATCACAGTGCTTTCTTCGCGCTCAATGGAGCAGTTAGCTACCGTTGAAGGTAAAGAGATTCTTGGAAAAGAGATTGCACTCGTTGTGAATTCGATCATTGAGCCCCAACTGACTGCAATTTATGTCCTCCAGCAGCAGCCTTCGACTGCTGATCTCCGTAACCTGGAAAGAATTGGGGCTATGCCGAAGGATGCTTCAGCAACAGCCCAGATGACGCAGGTTGCTAGGGAGGCTGCGGCTCAGTTCTGGCGGATAAGCGAGATGGATTTGCCGGTTCAAGGCGTGTTGTTTAAGTCATTCATCATGCAGTAGTAGCCGATCTAACGGTCGAGTAACCGGTATGTTGTTTGACAAACCCTTGATTCAGAGAGATTGCAGTGAGTGAAGCAGTAACGACACCTTCAGAAGATTCTCCGGAGGATGATCTCGGTAAGGATGTACTGAAGACGACCCGCGAGGCGAAGGCATCTGTGTTCGATAAGATGCATCGCATCCTGAGTCGTCGGATGCCGACTCTGGAGCTGATTCATGAGCGCTTCGCTAGGACGATGCGACTCCAATTATTCAACATGATTAGGTGTCGATGTGAAGTGGATCTACACCCCCCAAGGATAAAGCCCTACGGTGAATTTCTTTCAGGTTTCCCTGAGCGTACTAACATTAATATTGTCAATATTAAATCGCTTAGGGGCGTTGCCTGTTGGATTGTTGACCCTGCTGTTATCTACTTAACAATAGACAACATGTTTGGAGGGGAGGGTCATCTTGAGCCTAAGATTGTCCCTAAAGAGTACACAGCAACTGAATTGCGGATCGTACGTCGTTTTGTTGACATGGTACTTGCTGAGTATGAAAAGGCTTGGAAGCAAGTCTACGAGTTGAAGTTTGACTTCGTGAGGTCAGAAGGTAACTTCCAATTTGCAAAGATCACCGGTAACGACGAGATGGTGCTTCACTGCAGGTTCACCATCGATATCAACGGCCGAGCAGGTGATGTAGATTTTTGTGTGCCGTTCTGGGTTTTCGAGCCCCTTAAGGCAACATTATTTGCTCAGTCCGTGGGTTTTCAAATGGAAGCCGACACCAAGTGGACCGGAGCGCTTGAAAGTGAGATGCAAACTGCTGAAGTTGAAGTTGCCGCGATATTAGCCGAGAGGAAGATGGTCTTAGGTGACATCTTGTCTCTAAACGTCGGTGAAATTATACCTATTGAGGTACAAGACCCTATCACTGCCTTTGTTAATAGAGTTCCGATGATTCGGGGGAAATATGGCGTGAAGAATGGTAGATACGCTTTGAGGGTTGAGGAGATCCGAAACCCAACAGATTTTGTGAGTTTGGGCCTAAAGAATAGGCAGTTACTGGGGCCGCAGAAGTACGACGATGAATTTAAGTTTGGCATGGAGAAATGAATGAGTAATGAGTCTTCAGGCGGTTTATCCGGTGATGGGCAGTCGGTAAGTTTCGATAATTTTGATATTGGTGGTGCCGAGGGTGGTGTCAATGATATTGACCTTGTCCTTGATATTCCGGTGAACGTTACGGTGGAACTCGGCCGTGCGAAGATGCAAATTCGTAATTTGCTCGCGCTTTCTTATGGTTCCGTCGTTGAACTTGATGTGCTCGCCGGTGAACCGCTCGATGTGATGGTGAATGGTTGCTTAATCGCACAAGGTGAAGTCGTAATAGTTAATGATAGGTACGGTATTCGGTTGACAGATATCGTCACGCCCACCGAGCGACTTCGGAAGCTCAATCGCTGAACCTTAGATCTGGGTTCGGTCGTCGATGGAACAGTCAGGAAATGGCGTTCTACTGTTGCTACTAGTCGCATTCGTAGCGTTTTGCATTGGCATCTTCGCAAAGATGTGGAAGAAACCCATTAGTACACCTCGACTAAGGGTCGTTTCATCACTTTCTCTAGGTAATAGAGAGCGATTGGTAGAGGTGCAAAATGGCGATGAAACGATCGTTTTAGGTGTGACTAGTCAGCAGATTACTGTCATAGATAGGCGCTCGTCTTGTGTGAGTGAAGCAGATCCATTGAAGTCCGACTGTGAGGCTTCGTCGCAACTGACGCGTACGAGTGCAGTGATGGTGGGTTTGTACGCATTCCTTGTGTTTCTCTTGATGTCCTTAGTTTCTGGAGACGCCATTGCGCAAAATGTCCCTTTGTTTGAATCGACTCCAAGCAAGGGTGGAAGCACAAATTATTCAGTACCGGTTCAAACTCTCATTCTGCTCACAGCGCTCTCGTTCTTGCCTGCAATGCTGATGCTGATGACGAGCTTTACCAGAATCCTGATCGTCCTCTCGCTATTGAGGCAAGCAATGGGATTGGTAACGACACCACCCAACGCTGTGCTAGTGGGCCTTGCTCTTTTTGTAACTGCTGCTGTTATGGCGCCCGTCGCGGACAAAATTTACGTTGATGCCTGGCAACCTTATGTTGCTGGTAGGATAAATGTTGAGCAAGCCATTGATCGTGGAGTTGCGCCTCTGAAGTCATTTATGCTGCGACAGACCAGAGCCGATGATTTAAATCTTTTTGTACGTCTTTCTGGGAAAAGTTACGCGACACCAGAGGATGTGCCGATGACTGCGGTAATCCCTGCGTTTGCAATCAGCGAAATTAGGACGGCTTTTCTGATTGGGTTCGTGATTTACCTCCCATTTCTAGCGATCGACTTTGCTGTTGCAAGCATCTTAACCGCCTTGGGGATGGTGATGGTGTCGCCAATCACATTCTCGTTACCGCTTAAACTGATCGTCTTCGTATTGGCAGACGGATGGGCGATGCTCATAGGCGGTTTGGTTGAGAGCTTCAAGCCTTAGTTGATTGCGGTTGCATACTGATAGTCGACTATAGTAGCTACCTTTGGCCAGTTTACCGGCGCTGTGTCCGACTGATTCGTTTGTTTAAGTAGAGGTGGCTTTAGTCATGATGGATAGCTCCGAAATTATTGGTCACGTCCTTAGGGCTATACTCATGATGGGTTTGCTGTCGGGGCCTATTTTGATTTCAATTTTAGTTTTGGGGCTTCTTTTGGGAGTTTTGCAGGCTGCGACTTCGGTGAATGAACAGACTTTGACGTTTGTTCCTAAGTTGATCGTCGCTGCCCTGGTTATTGGCATTGGCGGCTCGACTATCCTCTCCCTATATGTGGATTACATCCGCGATGTTCTTGCTCGAATTCCTTCCCTAACGCAGTAGATCGAGACTGAAAGTGCCAAAGCGGCTTGCGATAGTCATCGTTTGCTCATGTTGATGGTCACTACGCAGTAGCAAGATGGTAAGCATCCCGCAGTTTCTTATTGAGACCATTATATTGCCGGGCCTACTCGCGGGTGCGAGAGTGGTTGGGCTGTTTTTGTCTGTACCTTTCTTCGCTCTACAGACGATACCCGCAAGGTTTAGAATAGCGCTTGGTTTGGTGATTGCGTTTGGAATACCTATTGAATCTGGCGTCCTAGGTAGGGTGTTATTAGATACCTCCCCCTACAGATTTTTTGAATTGATCGGTTTTGAGGCATTAGTTGGCCTAGCAATGGGCTGGCTGGTTCGTGTAGGTTTGATTGTTTTTGACTTGGCCGCTGAAGTCTTCAGTTTGCAAACTGGACTTTCATTTGCTTCTCAGTTCAATCCGGATCAAGCTTTGCCCTCAGGCGTGGTTGGCAGTTTGTTTGGTCTTGTCGGTCTTGCGCTCATGTTTGCACTTAACTTGCATTTGGTTGTTATTGAGATACTTTTTGAATCTTTCAAAACATTGCCGGCAGGGAACTGGCCTATTGGGCTAAAGCTCGATACATTGGTTCGGGTAGTAAGTCACTGTTTTGGTATAGGCTTGATATTGGCACTACCCTTTGTGACCATTAACTTGGTGGTGATGGCAGCCCAAGGTTTCATGGGGCGTACGAGTCCCCAAATGAATCTGTTTTCCATAGGTTTTGCGTTGACGATACCAATCGGTGTGTTTTTGCTATATGTGTTGTTACCTGTATTTCCAGAAGCATTGCAAAGGTCTCAAGAAGCTGTCTACAGCGTCTTGAGGTCAGCTTTGGGTTTATCACGAGGGTCTTGAAATGCGCCAGACTTCTGTTTTCTTCGTCGTTGGACTCTCACTTGTCCTATCTGGATGCATTGAGAGCTTGCCAAAGTCCCAAGACTTTTCGAGATTAATACCCTCACTCAAAGCGCCGAGCCTCAAGGATAAAAATGCCACGATAGCTAAGGCTTGGGACGAGGCTAGCCAATCATGTAGAGCCGAGCATAAGCCCAGAGGATCCTTCTGTGAACAACTGAAGGAGGAGGGCGGATTTTTGGCATGTACGGCTACAAAATTTACCGATGCTGCTCGATCATTTGGTTATCCTGCTTCGGATCAGATTTGGGTTTGGCGAAGTTGTGTCATGACCACGGCTAGCTTGTTGAAGGACGGGGTGTATATGAGTCGTCCGGAACTAGAGCGTCGAGTCTCAACCTGCCAGGCCAAATTAGAACCTGAGCCGGAATATCCGGTCAGACAGTCTGGCTGGTTTGGAACAATCTCGGACTTAGTCACTACCGGTGAGAAAGAGTCTCTCAAAGCCGTAGTCCCAGGGGATTTCGGCATCCAACAGTCGAGAGTTGCTTTGATAAGTTGTGAGGCACGCTTTTCAACGACTTCGCCTTCTGGCGCAGTTGGCACCACACCGGTAAATATCCCCGCTGCGCAATCGCAAGCTCCGAATGCCCCATTACTTACGCCGGTAGCAAGTGTTCAGCCGCCGATCGATCAGGTGCAGACCGGCCAAAGCCTGAAACAGACTCCAGTAAAGAAGCTCGCATCAAGCAACTCTGCACAGAAACCTGCGAGTGAGTCTAGGGGTGGGCCGCGGTTGGATTCAGGCGATGCGCAAATTCGAGCTGGTAAGTCCGAACTTAGTGCTTTAAAATCATGCCCGATCCCGGGAGCATGTGGGCCTACAGTCCCCGTTGGTGCAGTCAGTCGATAGCGCCAAGTTTGTGATCGGAGAAGCGTTCCATGAGTAAAACGAGGGCTTTGCCCTGTTTCGTCCAAGTAAGCATTTTTGGTAGTGCGCTTGTTTTGGGGGCGAATTTCAGCTTCGCGGCATCGGCAAATTCTCAGCCCCCTCCCAATTCTTCGATAGTGAAACCGGGCGAACAGATGGCGAAACCGGTGATTCAGTTACCGGTTGAAACCAAAGGCACGCCTTCAAAGTCGAGCGCAGGTAGTGCAGGGTTGGTGAGCTCGCAAGCGGGTACCCAAAGTTCATCGAAGCCAGGAGTTTCTGAGCAAGTGCCTCTGCTCATCTCGAAAGGTAGCATGGTGAATCATGATCAGGATAGAGCTGGAGGCGTTGGTGGTATACAGACGAATGCCGCGGGAATGATTGGCTTAAAGCCACCAAGTCCGGTTCCCACGACGGTTGATCCAGACGGTTCAGTCGACGAACTCGAACGACGAGTGAGGCGGGTCTTAGAAGGCAAGATTGGGACTGATGGAGAGGTTTTATTGAAGCTTTCTGCGCCTGATGGAAGTGCAAGCCAAGGTTTCGCGGGTGCGGTGACACCCAAGGCAGAGGCTAACGTCAGCGGGGGCAGGAAAGTATCAGGGTCTGGAGTGCCCCCTGACTTTTCTGTACAGGGCACCCGCGCTAGTGCAGGGCACAGAGTGCATGGCGGAAAGTGGTCATGGGAAGGTCGCACAGGACCAAGCGATTGGGGGCGAATGGATCCTGAATTTGTTGCCTGCTCTAACGGGCGATTTCAAGCTCCAATCAAAATACCCAAGGCAGGTGCTTTGGACAATTCTGTTCACAAGCCCGAGTTTCACTTCAAATCCTCTTCAATTTCCATCGGATACATTAACGGTATCCTCACAATCGATACCTTAGGGACCAGTAGCGTTCACTTTCGAGGGGAAAGTTGGTCGCTCGACCGAATACAAATATACGCAAGGCCTCTGACCGTTTTTGAGGCGGTTGAAGCGGAAGGTGCCTTTCTGTTCATTTTTAAGGGTAAAGGAGCGGCGTTGTACATCGATGTTCCATATAAAGCATCACCTAATGCGCCAATCAACCTAGGACTTCAGAGATTCTTACAGAGGGTTCCTTTGAATCCAGACGACGGTCCACGATTTTCCGATGTTGAGTGGAACCCTTTGGATTTGCTTGGAACGATTAGTAGTGAAATGTACTTTTACGCTGGATCGCAGCCTCATCCTCCTTGTAAAGAAGGTGGCTTCTGGATCGCGTTTGCACGACCAGTTGAACTTAGTAAACAGCAGTTTGCAGATCTTAAGCAGTTCGTACCACGGGGTGGACGGCCGGGTCAGCCAATCAATGATCGGGCAATACTCCGCTTATCGAGCGCTCGGCATTAATTGCCGCCCTGCGGCAAATGCTTCCAAGGAGCTTGATTGAGCTGGCAGGGGCCCTAGAGTTTAGGCCGTTTGGTACCTTAAAATGACCGCTTGTATATTTGGCATAATGTCTGCTTGTTAACTTCTCGGAGATAACAAATGAATATAGTCCCTGAGTTCGATCCATTACATTTTTCTGAGGCTGCGTTAAAGATGCGTAGCTACAGGCAGCAAATATTGGCGTCTAACCTGGCTAACGTTGACACGCCTGGTTATAAGTCAAGGGATGTTATGTTTTCTCAGGCGTTGAGGGAGCAGGTTGAGGGGGTTGCCTACTCAAACGCCCTTCCATTATCGGCTACAGACGGTAGGCACTACCGCATAGGTGGGGGTTTGCCTGGGGCGCCTGCCTTGCTTTATCGGATGCCGATGCAGCCAGCTCTTGATGGCAATACCGTTGACGTAGAAACGGAGCGTGTGCATTTTGCTGATAATGCAGTTAGGACTGAAGCTGCAATGACGTTACTTAATAGCGTGATCTCAAGTCGCAAGATGGCGCTGTCTGGAAATAATTCATGAGTTTGACGCGTAGTTTTCAAGTCGCTTCGACGGGTTTGTCCTCGCAATCGCTTAGGCTCAATGCAATTGCATCGAATCTCGCGAATGCCGAGGCGGTGTCAGGCCCGGACGGTCAGCCCTATAAGCCCAGGCATGTAGTGTTTCGCCCGGCTCCGATTATTGGAGAGGTTGCAGCTGGCGTCGAGGTTGCGGCTGTGGTCGAAGACCCTAGGCCGGGCCCATTGGTTTACAAGCCAGGGCATCCCAGTGCAGACGCTAATGGGTACGTACGGATGCCCAACGTCAACCCTGTCGAGGCGATGGTGGACATGATCTCCGCGTCGCGTTCTTACCAGATGAATGTTGAGATGCTGAACACTAGTAAGCAACTCATGCTTAAGCTTCTTGATCTAGGAAGGGTCTAAATCTATGGCGACAACCACAGGCAACCTAGGCGCAATAGGGAAATATGACCCGGCAACCGCGAAACTTCAGCCTAGATCAAACACTACTATTGGAACGACCGCGCAAGAGATTCAGGATAATTTCATGAAGATGTTGACGGTTCAGTTGCAGAATCAGAACCCACTTAATCCCATGGATAACGCGCAGTTCGCATCTCAGTTGGCCCAACTGAGTCAGCTCCAAGGCATCGAAGGGATGCGGACATCGATTGAGAGTTTTGTCAGTCAAATGTCTAGCGCTAGGCTGTTCGAGCAATCAGGTCTCGTAGGAAAGTCGGTTTTGACAAAGCAATCGACCCTAAATCTTGGGCAGTCAGGTGACGTGCGTATTTCTGTATCGTCTGAGCAGTTGCTGTCTGGGGCTGTTATGACCATTACTGGCCCTGATGGGGTAGTTGTCGATAAGGTTCAATTGGGGGCAATAGGAATGGAGATCCGGGACTTTGTCTGGGATGGTTTAAGTGCGCAGGG
>Ga0256359_1000009_pt1 | contig 19578 bp, 20 predicted proteins | sample MistaT_21_FD_183677 | JGI IMG/M metagenome (GOLD analysis project Ga0256359, IMG submission 183677) | Metatranscriptome of freshwater microbial communities from Mississippi River, Louisiana, United States - Miss_Miss_RepA_8d (Metagenome... | ecosystem: Environmental > Aquatic > Freshwater >... | reverse complement strand
GGCTGTCGGGCGGTCAGCGTCAGCGCATCGCCATTGCACGGGCCATGCTGAAGAACCCGCCCCTGCTGCTGCTGGACGAAGCCACCAGCGCACTGGATGCGCAAAGCGAACGCATGGTCCAGGCTGCGCTGGAGTCGGCGATGCGGGGCCGGACCACCCTGGTCATCGCCCACCGCCTGGCCACCGTCCAGCAGGCCGACCGCATCGTCGTGCTGGACCAGGGCCATCTGGTGGAACAGGGCACCCACGCCGAACTGGTGGCCATGAACGGGGTCTACGCCCGCCTGGCGGCGTTGCAGTTCCAGACCTGAGCTAAGTCCGGTCGGTTATGCATTGAACGCATAAAGGCATCCCAAGGCGGCCTTGGACAGCGTGGACAGGTCTTCGTACAGTCTCGTCCGTTGCACCCTGGTGGTGCGGCACCCACCCACAAGGAGACCTCTGCACCATGTCACAAGCATCGCAACTGCCGGGCGGCACACCCGCCAACAGCCCGGCCACTTTCACCCATGCCCTGCCTTCCTACCTGGACCCGAACCATCTCGGACCCTGGGGCATCTACCTGCAGCAGGTCGATCGGGTGACCCCCTATCTCGGATCCCTGGCCCGATGGGTCGAAACCCTCAAGCGTCCCAAGCGCACCCTGATCGTGGACGTGCCGATCCTGCTGGACGACGGCACCACCGCCCACTTCGAGGGCTACCGCGTGCAACACAACACCTCGCGCGGCCCCGGCAAAGGGGGTGTGCGATTCCATCAGGACGTCACGCTGTCCGAAGTCATGGCCCTGTCGGCCTGGATGTCGATCAAGAACGCCGCCGTCAACGTCCCCTACGGCGGCGCCAAGGGCGGCATCCGTGTGGACCCGCGGCAGCTCTCCCGCGGTGAGCTTGAGCGCGTGACCCGGCGCTACACCAGCGAGATCGGGATCATCATCGGCCCCACCAAGGACATTCCCGCCCCCGATGTCAACACCAACGAACAGGTGATGGCGTGGATGATGGACACCTATTCCATGAACGAGGGCTCCACCGCTACCGGCGTGGTCACCGGCAAGCCGGTGGACCTCGGTGGATCGCTCGGTCGCCGCGAAGCCACCGGCCGAGGCGTCTTCACCGTGGGCACCGAGGCTGCCCAGCGCATCGGCATGGACATCACCCAGGCACGCGTTGCCGTCCAGGGCTTCGGCAACGTGGGCGGCGTGGCTGCCAAGCTGTTCGCCGAAGCGGGCTCGAAGATCGTGGCCGTGCAGGACCACGGCGGCACGGTCTACCGTGAAAGTGGTCTGGACGTGCCGGCCCTGCTGGCCCATGTGGCCAGCCACGGCACCGTGGCCGGGTTCCCCCAGGCAGAGGCTCTCTCGCGCGACGCCTTCTGGGACACGCCTTGCGACATCCTGATCCCCGCGGCGCTGGAGCAGCAGATCACCGAGGCCAACGCCGGCCGCATCCAGGCGCGCATGATCATCGAGGGTGCCAATGGCCCGACCACACCGCTGGCCGATGACATCCTCCACGAGCGCGGCGTGCTGGTGCTGCCCGACGTGATCGCCAACGCCGGTGGCGTGACCGTGAGCTACTTCGAGTGGGTGCAGGATTTCTCGAGCTTCTTCTGGAGCGAAGAAGAGATCAACGAACGCCTTGTGCGCATCATGAAGGGCGCCTTCGCCGGGGTCTGGCAGGTGGCCGAAGAGCACAAAGTCAGCCTGCGCACCGCCACCTTCATCGTGGCCTGCAAACGCATCCTGCACGCCCGCGACCTGCGGGGACTCTACCCTTGATTACTGAAGTGTTTCCTTGATGACCGGCAGATCGGGGAGCGGCAGAATGTCGATGCCCTCCTCGATCAACTCGCGAGCCTCATCCGCGGTGGTGCGGCCACGAATGTTTCGCTGCTCGATATCGCCATGGTGCATGGCCCTCGCCTCATCGGCGAAGCGTTCCCCGACGTCCTCGGTCCTGGCCATCAACTCGCGCATGGCGTGCAGTACCTGCGCCTGCAAGCCAGGGGGCAGTCCCTGTGTCTTGACGGCCGGCTGGACGGCACCGGCCGGCGCAGGCGCCTCCTGCACGTCTCCACGGCCCAGATTCAGGCGCGGTGCCGACAGCTTCTTCTCGACCCGGACACTCGCGCACACAGGACATTCCAGCAGACCGCGTTCCAGCTGCTGGTGGTAGTCATCTTCGGAAGCAAACCAGCCCTCAAAGACGTGCTGGTGCTCGCACTGCAGATCGAGAACCTTCATGCGGCGGATTATCCGGCAACCCCCGACTCCACGCCGTCTGACCACGCCAGGGTCCAATGGCCCGAGAGGACATTCTGCAACCAGAGCGCGCCCACGAGCGTCTTCGCATCCTGGATGCGTCCGTCTCGACAGCAAGCAAGCAACTCGTCGGGTGACAGGCTCAGCACATCCAGGAACTCACCCTCATCCAGCTGCCGCTCTCCAGAGCGCAGGCCCCGGGCGAACCAGATGTCGATGCGCTCGTTCGAATAGGCGATCGTGGGTGCCAGCTGCCCGGCAAAGGCCCACTCGCTGGCCTCGTAACCGGTCTCCTCGCGCAACTCCCGCCGGGCGCAGGCCAGGCTGCCCTCACCGGCGTCCAGCTTGCCCGCTGGCAACTCCAGCATGACCTCACCCATGGGATGCCGGTACTGTCGTTCCATGACGATGCGTCCGTCATCCAGCTGGGCAACGATCATCACCGCGCCGGGATGCAACACGAACTCACGGGTGGCCGAGCGCCCGGAAGGCAGGCGAACCTCGTCCCGGACCACATGCAGGAAGTGACCTTTGAGCAACTCGTCTCGCCGCAAGGCGATCTCGCGCAGGTGCCGGTCGTTCTCGCTCATCAACGGGATCCCCTCCTGCACTCAATGGCGCCGGTGAAAGAGATAGCGCCAGGTGAACCCGGGGAAAGCAAAGGTGAGGAACAGAGCCGCGGTGGTGGCGTAAAACTCCCAGCCCTGAGGATAGATCTGACCCACGGAATGCTCCAAGCCCAGGCCAACGGCACCGACCACGAAGTAGCAGACCAGCAGCTCCAACACACGCCACCACAGGGACTTGGGCTGCCGCCGCGGCCCGACAGCCAGGATGCGGTCGTTGAAGAACGGAAGGTTGGCGGCCAGCAGGGCCGCCAGAATCACCAGCCAGACAGATGCGTTTAGGGACATGGGGCGTGAGAGCCCTCGCGAGCCCCCAAGGTTCCGTAGTGAGGCGGGGAAATCAGCCGATCAGGGATGCCACGGCCTGAGCGCACAAGGCCATCAGCCCACCCGGCACGATACCCAGCACCAGCACCAGTGCGCCGTTGATCGACAGCACCGAACGCACATCGGCTCCCGCTTCGATCGGTGCGGTCTGCGAGGCGGTGTCAAAGTACATGACCTTGACCAGGCGCAGGTAGTAGAAGGCGCCAATGAGAGACATCAGCACGGCGAACACGGCCAGACCGATGTGGAAACTGGTACCACCGGCCACCAGGGCCTGCAGCACCGCCAGCTTGGCATAGAAGCCGACCAGCGGTGGCACACCGGCCAGCGAGAACATGCAGATGGCCATGACGCCGGCGTACAGCGGGCTGCGCTGGTTCAGGCCAGCCAGATCGGCCACCTCTTCGGATTCGAACCCGTTGCGCGAGAGCAGCAGGATGACACCAAAGGTGCCCAGCGTCGTCAGCACATAGGTGATGACATAGAACATGGCCGAGCCGTAGGCGTTGGCCATGTTGGCACCATCCTTGCCCACACCGGCCACCAGCGCCAGCAGCATGAAGCCCATCTGCGCAATCGTGGAGAAGGCCAGCATGCGCTTGAGGTTGGTCTGTGCGATGGCCGCCAGGTTACCCACCAGCAGCGAAGCCACCGCCAGCACGGCCAGCATCTGTTGCCAGTCGATGGCCAGGGCAGCCATGCCTTCCACCAGCAGGCGGATCACGATGGCGAATGCGGCCAGCTTCGGTGCGCCGCCGATCATCAGCGTGATCGACGTGGGGGCGCCGTGATAAACGTCGGGCACCCACATGTGGAAAGGCACGACACCGAGCTTGAACGCCAGACCGGCCACCACGAACACGAGACCCAGCACCAGCACCTGCTTGGAGCCCTTGAGCGTGGCCTCGCCGCCAGCGATGGCCTTGAGCACCTCCGACAAGTCCAGGGACCCGGTGGCGCCATACACCATGGACAGGCCGTACAGCAGGAAACCGCTGGCCAGGGCACCCAGCACAAAGTATTTCATGGCCGCCTCGGTGGCCCGCAGGTCGTCGCGGCGCAGAGCCACCAGGGCGTAGCCGGACAGGGTCAGCAGCTCCAGGCCAAGGTAGATGACCAGGAAGTTCTGGCCCGAGATCATCACGAACATGCCCAGCAGCGAGAACAGGCCCAGCGTGAACAGGTCCCCACCGCGCAGCATGTCACGCTGCGCCGAATAGGCACGACCGTAGACGAAGGTGACGATCATGGCCACCGCGGCAAAGCACTTGAGCCAGTTGCCCATGGGATCGCTGACCACCATGCCACCGAAGCCGGTCAGGGTCTTGCCGGAGGCCGCGTAGTTGCCCGTCAGGATCGCCACCACGACCAGGGTCAGCAGCGCCAGCACGTAGGTGGCGCCGCGCATCGGCGTCTTGACCCCGAGGTCAAGCAGCGCAATCACGCAGGTCATCACCAGCAACAGGATTTCAGGGTACGCCACGACCCAGCTGAGGTTGTCAATCATGTGAACGCTCTCTTGTCTTTCTGGCCAGGTCCGGATCTCAGTTCAGCTTGGAAATGGCCACATGGCGCAGCAGCTCGGCCACCGAAGCATCCATCACGTCGGTGAACGGCTTGGGATGGATACCCATGTACAGCACCATGATCGCCAGCAGCGCCATCACCAGGAACTCGCGGCTGTTGATGTCGGTCAGCGCCTTCACGTCATCGTTGCCTGGCGCGCCCAGGTAGACCCGCTTGAACATCCACAGCGAGTAGGCAGCACCGAAGATCAGCGCCGACGCCGCCAGCAGGCCGATCCAGAAGTTGGCCTTCACGGCGGCCAGGATCACCATCCACTCGCCGACGAAGCCAGCGGTTCCCGGCAGGCCGCAGTTGGCCATGGTGAACAGCAGGGCGAAGGCAGCAAACCGGGGCATCGTGTTGACCACGCCACCGTAGGAGGCAATCTCGCGGGAATGCACGCGGTCATACAGCACGCCGATCGACAGGAACATGGCGGCCGAGACGAAGCCGTGGGCAATCATCTGGACGATGGCGCCCGACACCCCCAGGTCGCTGAACACGAAGAAACCCAGCGTCACGAAGCCCATGTGGGCCACCGACGAATAGGCCACCAGTTTCTTCATGTCCTGCTGGACCATCGCCACCAGGCCCACGTAGATCACGGCCACCAGCGACAGGGTGATCATCAGCCACGCCCACTCGTGCGAGGCATCGGGTGCGATGGGCAGCGAGAAGCGCAGGAAGCCGTAGGCACCCAGCTTGAGCATGATGGCAGCCAGCACGGCCGAGCCGCCGGTCGGGGCTTCGACGTGCACGTCGGGCAGCCAGGTGTGCACTGGCCACATCGGCACCTTCACGGCAAAGGCCGCAAAGAAGGCGAAGAACAGCAGGGTCTGGGCGTTGGCGCCCAGCGGCAGCTTGTGCCAGGTGGCCAGATCGAAGCTGCCGCCGGCCTGCAGGTACAGGTAGATCAGGGCCACCAGCATCAGCAGCGAACCCATCAGCGTGTACAGGAAGAACTTGAAGGCCGCGTAGATCTTGTTCGGTCCGCCCCAGATACCGATGATCAGATACATCGGGATCAGTGTGGCCTCGAAGAACACGTAGAACAGCATCGCATCCAGCGAGGCGAACACGCCAATCATCAGGCCCGACAGGATCAGGAAGGCGCCCATGTACTGGTTCACGCGCTCGGTGATGACTTCCCAGCCGGCGATGACCACGATGACCGTGATGAAAGCGGTCAGCAGCACCAGCCACAGGGAGATGCCATCCACACCCAGGTGGTAGTGGATGTTGAAGCGCTCAATCCAGACGCTCTTCTCCACAAACTGCATCGCAGCCGAACCGACCTCGAAGCCGGTGTAGAGCGGAATGGTCACAACCAGTCCCGCCAGCGCGCCCACCAGGGCGATCCAGCGGACCGCAGTGGCGTGCTCATCGCGGCCAAAGGCCAGCAGCACGGCGCCGAAAAAGATCGGCACCCAGATCGCAAGGCTCAGCAAACCCATGTTCTTGTTCTCCTTATTTGGCCAGCCAGACGAACCAGGTCATGAACAGCAGCACGCCAACAATCATCATCAGCGCGTAGTGGTAGAGGTAACCGGACTGCAGGCGACGGACCACCCCCGAGATGGCACCGATGAGCTTCCAGCTGGCATTGACGACGCCACCCTCGATCACCCCGCGATCGCCACCCTTCCACAGGCCGACACCCAGCGCACGGGCACCGCGCGCCAGCACGTTCTCGTTGAACCAGTCCATGTAGTACTTGTTCTCGAGAATGACGATCAGCGGACGCAAGGCACGGGCGAAGGCGGCGGGCACGGCCGGGTTGATCAGGTACATGTACCAGGCCGACACGGCGCCGGCCAGGGCCAGGTACAGCGGCGGCGTGGACAGCGCATGCGCGGCCATGGACAAGGGGCCGTGGAAGATTTCGGCGAACTTGGTCATGGCCGGGTGAGCCGCGGCGTTGATGGTGATGGCGTCCTTGAGGAAGTTACCGAACAGCATCGGCTGGATCGTCAGGTAACCAATGACCACCGAAGGAATCGCCAGCAGCAGCAGCGGCACCGTCACCACCCAGGGCGACTCGTGCGGCTTGCCATCACCATGGTGCCCGTGATCATCGTGGTGATGATCGTCGTGGTGGGCGTCCGGGTTCTGGTCGTAGCGCTCCTTGCCGTGGAAGACCAGGAAGTAGAGACGGAACGAGTAGAACGAGGTCACGAACACGCCGGCCAGCACCGCGAAGTAGGCAAAACCGCTGCCCGGGAGGTTGCTGAAATGCACCGCCTCGATGATCGAGTCTTTGGAGTAGAAGCCCGAGAACAGCGGCGTGCCGATCAGGGCCAGGGTACCCAGCAGCGAGGTGATCCAGGTGATCGGCATGTACTTGCGCACGTTGCCCATCCAGCGGATATCCTGGTTGTGGTGCATGCCCATGATGACCGAGCCGGCGGCCAGGAACAGCAAGGCCTTGAAGAAGGCATGGGTCATCAGGTGGAACACCGCCACCGAGTAGGCCGAGGCGCCCAGCGCGACGGTCATATAGCCCAGCTGCGACAGCGTCGAGTAGGCCACCACGCGCTTGATGTCGTTCTGGATGATGCCCAGGAAGCCCATGAACAGGGCAGTGATGGCACCGATGACCAGCACGAAGTTCAGGGCGGTGTCGGACAACTCGAACAGGGGCGACATGCGCGAGACCATGAAGATGCCGGCCGTCACCATCGTCGCCGCGTGGATCAGCGCCGAAATCGGTGTCGGGCCTTCCATGGAATCCGGCAGCCACACGTGCAGCGGGAACTGGGCCGACTTGCCCATCGCACCGATGAACAGGCAGATGCAGATCACGGTCACCAGCATCCAGGTCGTGCCCGGGAAGGTGATCTGGCCGAGTTCGCCGGCCTTGGCGAAGATCTCGGTGTAGTTCATCGTGCCGGTGTAGGCGACGATCAGGCCAATGCCCAGGATGAAGCCGAAGTCACCCACCCGGTTCACCAGGAAGGCCTTCATGTTGGCAAAGATGGCCGTCGGCTTGTTGAACCAGAAACCGATCAGCAGGTACGACACCAGACCCACCGCTTCCCAGCCGAAGAACAACTGCAGCAGGTTGTTGCTCATCACCAGCATCAGCATGGAGAAGGTGAAGAGCGAGATGTACGCGAAGAAGCGGTTGTAGCCGGCATCTTCTTCCATGTAGCCGATGGTGTAGATGTGCACCATCAGGGACACGAAGGTCACCACGCACATCATCATGGCGGTCAGGCCATCGACCATGAAGCCGATTTCCATCTTCAGGCCGCCGATCACCATCCACTCGTAGATGGTTTCGTTGAAGCGGGCGCCGCCAATGACATCCTTGAGCGTCATCGCCGACAGGATGAACGCCACGAAGACACCCAGGATGGTGAAGGTGTGCGAGGCACGGCGACCGATGACGTTGCCGCCAAAGGTGGTGCCCAGGATGCCGGCCAGTGCCGAGCCCACCAGGGGAGCCAGCGGTACCGCCAGCAGTGTGCTTGCAGAAAGGGTTGTGCTCATCTTCTTGCCTGTTCTTTCGCGGGCTTCAACCCTTGAGGGTGTTGAGTTCCTCGACGCTGATGCTGGAGCGGTTGCGGAACAGCAGGACCAGGATGGCCAGGCCGATCGCCGATTCGGCGGCAGCCACCGTCAGGATGAAGAACACGAACACCTGGCCATGCATGTCGCCCAGGTAGTGGGAGAACGCCACGAAATTCATGTTCACGGCCAGGAGCATGAGCTCGATGGCCATGAGCAGGACGATCAGGTTCTTCCGGTTCAGGAAGATGCCGATCACCGACAGCGCGAACAGGATCGCGCCCACCGTCAGGAAATGTCCGAGTGTGAGGCTCATGCCTTGCCCTCCTCCGGGGTCGGGGCCGCTTCGGCGGCCTTCTGGGTCACGGCCATCGGGACCACGACGAGACGGTCGGCGGCTCGCACGCGCACCTGGTCGCCGGGGTTGATGGCCTTGCTGTCCTTGCGCTGGCGCAGCGTCAGTGCGATGGCGGTGATCATCGCCACCAGCAGGATGACGGCCGCCACCTGGATCGGATACAGATATTCGGTGTAGAGCAGGATGCCCAGCGCCTTGGTGTTGGAGACGTCGCTCGCGACAGCTGGTGCGCTGGAAGCAATCGAGGGGAAGCCCACCCACATCACGGCAGCGATCTCGGCCGCGACGACAGCGCCGATCACGGCCGCGAGAGGAAAGTGCTGCCAGAAGGTCCAGCGATCACCCTCGATGCGGATGTCCAGCATCATCACCACGAACAGGAAGAGCACCATCACGGCACCCAGGTACACCAGCACGAGGGTCAGACCCAGGAACTCGGCTTTCAGGATGAGCCACAAGGCGGCGGCCTGCGAAAAGGCCAGCATGAGATAGAGCACCGCGTGCACAGGATTGCGCGAGGTGATCACGCGGAAGGCTGCAAACAGCAGCACCGCCGCGAAGAGGTAGAAGAAACCGGTCTGGTAGTCCATGGGTCTGTGTCTTTCCCCGTCGCTCAGCGGTACTTCGCATCGGCTGCCTTGGCCGCAGCGATTTCGGGTTCATAGCGGTCGCCCACCGCCAGCAGCATTTCCTTGGTGAAGTACAGGTCACCCCGCTTCTCACCGTGGTACTCGAGGATGTGGGTCTCGACGATCGCGTCGACCGGGCAGGCTTCTTCGCAGAAGCCACAGAAGATGCATTTGGTCAGGTCGATGTCGTAGCGGGTGGTGCGGCGGGTGCCGTCCTCGCGCTCGCCGGCCTCGATGGTGATGGCCATGGCCGGACAGATCGCTTCACACAGCTTGCAGGCAATGCAGCGCTCTTCGCCGTTCTCATAGCGGCGCTGGGCGTGCAGTCCGCGAAAACGCGGTGACAGCGGGGTCTTCTCTTCCGGGAACTGGACGGTGACCTTGCGGCGCAGGGCATAGCGGCCGGTCAGGGCCATGCCCTTGAACAGTTCAACCAGCAGGAAACTCTTGAAAAAGTCGCGGATCGAAAACGGGGCGACAGCGGTGGTGCTCATGGTCTGTGGTCCCAGCTTATTTCCAGATGTTCCAGGACGTCTGCATCAGGCCGCCGACCAGCAGCAGCCAGACCAGGGTCACGGGAATGAAGATCTTCCAGCCCAGGCGCATGATCTGGTCGTAACGGAAACGGGGGAAGGTGGCACGGATCCAGATGAACATGGACACCACGACAAAGGTCTTGATGCCCAGCCAGATCCAGCCCGGGATCCAGTTGAAGACGGCGCTGTCGATGGGCGGCAGCCAGCCACCCAGGAACATCAGCACCGCCAGGATGGACACCAGCCACATGCTCGCGTACTCGGCGAGGAAGAAGATCGCGAAACCCATGCCCGAGTACTCGACCATGTGGCCGGCCACGATCTCGGCCTCGCCCTCGACGACGTCGAATGGGTGTCGGTTGGTTTCGGCCACGCCAGAGATCAGGTAAACCATGAAGATGGGCAGCAGGGGCAACCAGTTCCAGGACAGGAAATTCAGCCCCATGTCGGCGCCCATGCCGCGCGATTGCGAAGCGACGATCTCGCCGAGGTTCAGGCTGCCGGCGGTCATGACCACCACCAGGAAACAGAAGCCGATGGCGATTTCGTAGCTCACCATCTGGGCCGAGGCTCGCAAGGCGCCCAGGAAGGCGTACTTCGAGTTCGACGCCCAGCCGGCGATGATCACACCGTAGACCTCGATGGAGGTGATGGCCAGGATGACCAGCAGGCCGGCGTTGATGTTCGCGATCACGGCTTCCGGGCCAAAGGGCACCGCCACCCAGGCAGCCAGCGCGGGCATGATGGCCATGATGGGACCGAGGCGGAACAGGCCATTGGCGGCAGCAGACGGACGGATCAACTCCTTGGTCAGCAGCTTGACGGCGTCGGCGATCGGTTGCAGCAGGCCTGCAGGCCCCACGCGGTTGGGTCCATAGCGAACCTGCATGAACCCCAGCAGCTTGCGTTCCCACAGGGTGAGGTAAGCCACGGCACCCATCAGCGGCGCCAGCACGGCGACGATCTTGAGCAAGCCCCAGATCACCGGCCAGGCGGCGGTCGTCCACCAGGAAGCGTTGATGAGGCCGAGGCCTCCGTTGTACATCGCGTCGATCATGCGTGGGCTCCCTGCTCCGCAGCGCGGGCGGCGCGTGCATCGCTCGTGAGTTGCAGCGAGGTGGCACGGCGCACCAGCGAGTCGAGCTCGTAGATGGCGGCCACGCAAGGCTGTTGACGGGCCGGCGTGAGGTCTGCCCCCGCAGGACCGGTCACGGTGTCGGCATTGGACAGGCGCGCCGCGTCGACGGTGTCACCGCTGGCCACACCAGGCAGCGCACTGGCCAGCACGGCCTGCGAGGAATCGGCGTCAAATCCCGGCAGACCCAGCAGGTTGCCCAGCACCCGCAACACCTTCCAGCCCGGACGGGCTTCGCCCGAGGGACGCACCACCGCGTGGAAGCTCTGCAGGCGGCCCTCGGCGTTGACGAAGGAGCCCGAGGTTTCGGTGAAGGGCGCGATGGGCAGGAGCACATCGCTGATGTCCAGATTGGTCTTGAACGGGCTGAGGGTGACCACCATCTCGGCGGAGGCCAGGCCCTGTGAACCGGCCGCGCTGTCGCGATCAGGTTCGTTGTTCAGGAGAATCGCCGCCTTCAGGCCACCCGTGGCGAGCATCTGACCCGCGTGGAGCCCACCCTGGGCAGGCACGGCGCCCACCAGCTGCGCGCCGACGGTGTTGGCAGCCTCGGTGAGATAGCCCACCGATGCACCCGTCTGCTGGCCGATCCAGTTGGCCAGGGCCAGCAGGCTGGAAGCCTTCTCGTGATGCGCAGCGGCGTTGCCCAGCAGGACCGCCTTGTGTTCACCACCCAGCAGGGATCTGGCGATGGCCTTGGCTTCGTCGGTCACCTGACCGGCCACGGGCGACGACACGCCCTGCTCGGCCGCGATGGCGGCCACCACATTGGCCAGAGCGGCCACCCAGACGCTCGCGTCAGCCACCACCGTGGTGGCCAGCGGCATCGCCCAGTCCTGGGCAGCGCCGGCGATCACGCTGACCTGGGCACCCTTGCGGGCTGCCTGGCGAATGCGCTGGGCAAACAGCGGATGGTCCTTGCGCAGGTTGGAGCCGACCACGAGCACCCGCTGCAGCGATGACAGGCTGGCAATCGAGGTGCCCAGCCAGCGTGCTTTGCCCGCAGGCGCCAGGTTGGTGAAATCGGCTTGACGCAGACGGCTGTCGATGTTCTGGCTACCCAGACCACGCACCAAGGCACCGGCCAGCGCCAGTTCCTCGACGGTGCTGTGCGGGCTGGCCAGCAGACCAATCGCCTGTGCACCGTGCTTGTCCTTCACGCACTTGAGGCCGTGCGCCACATACTCGAGGGCCGTCTGCCAGTCGACGGTCTGCCACTGACCGCCCTGCTTGAGCATGGGCTGTGTGAGGCGTTCCTCGCTGTTGACCGCCTCGTACGAGAAGCGGTCGCGGTCGGCGATCCAGCACTCGTTCACAGCGTCGTTCTCCAGGGGCACCACGCGCATGACCTTGTGGTTCTTGACCTGGACGATCAGGTTGGCTCCGGTCGAGTCGTGCGGACTGACGCTCTTGCGGCGCGACAGCTCCCAGGTCCGGGCGCTGTAGCGGAAGGGCTTGCTGGTCAGGGCCCCCACCGGACAGATGTCGATCATGTTGCCCGACAGCTCGGAATCCACCGTGGCACCCACGAAAGTCTCGATTTCGGAATGCTCGCCGCGATGGGACATGCCCAGTTCCATGACACCGGCGATTTCCTGACCGAACCGCACGCACCGGGTGCAGTGGATGCAGCGGCTCATTTCCTCCATGGAAATCAGCGGCCCGACGTTCTTGTGGAACACCACACGCTTTTCTTCCTCATAGCGCGAGGCTCCGCCGCCATAGCCGACGGCCAGATCCTGCAGCTGGCACTCACCGCCCTGGTCGCAGATCGGGCAGTCCAGCGGGTGGTTGATCAGCAGGAACTCCATGACCGACTTCTGGGCCTTGATGGCCTTCTCGGACTTGGTGCGCACGATCATGCCCATCGTCACGGGCGTGGCGCAGGCGGGCATGGGCTTGGGCGCCTTTTCCACATCCACCAGGCACATGCGGCAGTTGGCGGCAATGGAAAGCTTCTTGTGGTAGCAGAAGTGAGGGATGTAGGTGCCGGCCTTCTCGGCGGCATGCATCACCATGCTGCCCGGGGGCACTTCGACCTTCTGGCCGTCGATTTCGATTTCAACCATGGCTGTTCGTCTCGTGTTCAGGCGGCCTGTCCAGTGGTGGAGCTGGTGCTGGCGGCGTCGGACTTGATCATGGCCGCGAACTCCGGCCGGAAATGCTTGAGCATGGCCCGTACCGGCATGGCAGCGGCATCGCCCAGCGCGCAGATGGTGCGGCCCATGATGTTCTCGGCCACGTTGTCGAGCAGGTCCATGTCGGCAGGACGCCCCTCACCGCGGTGGATGCGGTCGACCAGGCGCCACAACCAGCCCGTGCCTTCGCGGCAGGGCGTGCACTGCCCACAGGACTCGTGCATGTAGAAATAGGACAGGCGCTTGAGCGACTCGACCATGCAGCGGCTGTCATCCATGACGATCACGGCACCCGAACCCAGCATCGATCCCGCCTTGGAGATCGAGTCGTAGTCCATGGTGCATTCCATCATGATGTGCGCAGGCAGCACGGGTGCCGAAGAACCGCCGGGAATCACCGCCTTGAGCTGGCGGCCGGTGCGAACGCCGCCGGCCAGCTCCAGCAGCTTGGCAAAGGGGGTGCCCATCGGCACCTCGTAGTTGCCCGGCCGGTTGACATCACCACTGACCGAGAAGATCTTCGTGCCGCCGTTGTTGGGCTTGCCACACTCCAGGTAGGCCTGCCCACCGTTGCGGATGATCCAGGGCACCGCCGCGAAAGTTTCGGTGTTGTTGATGGTGGTGGGCTTGCCGTACAGGCCGAAGCTGGCCGGGAACGGCGGCTTGAAGCGGGGCTGGCCCTTCTTGCCTTCCAGGGATTCGAGCAGCGCGGTTTCTTCGCCGCAGATGTAGGCGCCGAAGCCGTGGTGGGCGTGGAGCTGGAACGAGTAGTTCGAGCCCATGATGTTGTTGCCGAGGTAGCCGGCCGCCCGGGCTTCTTCCAGGGCCGCCTCGAAGCGTTCGTACACCTCGAAGATCTCGCCGTGGATGTAGTTGTAGCCCACGCTGATGCCCATGGCATACGCCGCGATCGCCATGCCTTCGATGACGATGTGCGGGTTGTACATGAGGATGTCGCGGTCCTTGCAGGTGCCCGGCTCCCCTTCGTCGGAGTTGCAGACGAGGTACTTCTGTCCCGGGAACTGGCGTGGCATGAAGCTCCACTTCAGGCCGGTGGGGAAACCTGCGCCTCCGCGGCCGCGCAGTGCCGAGTCCTTGACGGTCGCAATGACCTGATCCTGCGTCAGGCCTTCACCGCCGTCCTTGCCCAGGATCTTGCGCAGGGCCTGGTAGCCTCCACGCGCTTCGTAGTCCTTGAGCGACCAGTTGCTGCCGTTCAGACCCGCGTAGATCTGCGGGTTGATGTGCCGGTCATGGAAGCAGGTCTGCACGCCGGTGGCGCGGAACTGCTCGATCACTTGCTGGGCATTCATGCCTTGCCCTCCGCGTTCTTGAGGCCGTCGACCAGCTGGTCGAGCTTGTCGTTGCTCATGAAGCTGCACATGTTGCGGTCGTTCACCAGCATGACCGGTGCATCGGCACAGGCGCCCAGGCATTCGCACTGCTGCAGGGTGAACAGGCCGTCGGCGGTGGTGCCACCCATCTCGATGCCCAGCTTGCGGGCCAGATGGGCCAGCGCCTCGTTGCCGCCGCGCAGCTGGCAAGGCAGGTTGGTGCAAACGTTGAGCTTGTACTTGCCAACCGGCTGCTGGTTGTACATGTTGTAGAACGTGGTCACCTCATGCACCGCCATCGGGGCAATGCCCAGATAGGCGGCGATGGCCAGCTCGGCTTCCCGGCTGACGTACCCCTGCTCCTGCTGGATGATCGACAGGCAGGCCATCACGGCCGACTGGGCCTGCTCGGCCGGGTACTTCGCGACTTCACGGGCAAAGCGCGCCTGGGTGGCCTCGCTCAGCGTCATGGCGCTCACAGCGCCCTGGGAAGGATTGGAGATCATCGGTCAATCTCTCCGAAAACGATGTCCATGGTGCCGATGATGGCAACCGCGTCAGCCAGCATGTGGCCCCTGGCCATTTCGTCCAGCGTGGCCAGGTGGGCGTAGCCCGGCGCCCGGATCTTCAGACGATAGGGCTTGTTCGCGCCATCGCTGACCAGGTAGATGCCGAACTCGCCCTTGGGGTGCTCCACCGCCGCGTAAGCCTGACCTTCCGGCACATGGAAGCCTTCCGTGAAGAGCTTGAAATGGTGAATCAGCTCTTCCATGTTGGACTTCATGGCTTCGCGCGAGGGCGGCGCCACCTTGTGGTTGTCGGTGATGACAGGACCCGGGTTGGCGCGCAGCCAGTCCACGCACTGCTTGATGATGCGGTTGGACTGGTTCATCTCCTCCATGCGGACGAGATAGCGGTCGTAGGTGTCGCCGGTCTTGCCGACAGGGACATCGAACTGCACGCGGTCATACACATCGTAGGGCTGGGTCTTGCGCAGATCCCAGGCGATGCCCGAGCCACGCAGCATCGGCCCGGTCATGCCCAGATTCAGGGCCCGCTCAGGAGACACGACACCAATGCCCACCGTGCGCTGCTTCCAGATGCGGTTGTCGGTCAGCAGCGTGTGGTACTCGGACAGGTACTTGGGGAAACGCTGCGTGAAGTCGTCGATGAAGTCCAGCAAGGACCCCTGGCGATTCTTGTTCAGCTCGTCCAGCGCGCGTGCGTTGCGGATCTTGCTGACCTTGTACTGCGGCATGCTGTCCGGCAGGTCGCGGTAGACACCGCCCGGACGGAAGTAGGCCGCATGCATGCGGGCACCGGACACCGCCTCGTACATGTCGAACAGGTCTTCGCGCTCGCGGAATGCGTAGATCAGGATGGTGGAACTGCCGCAATCGTTGCCGTGCGAACCCAGCCACATCAGGTGGTTGAGCAGGCGGGTGATCTCGCTGAACATCACGCGGATGTACTGTGCGCGGATCGGCACCTCGATGCCCAGCAGTTTCTCGATGGCCAGGCAGTAGGCGTGCTCGTTGCACATCATGGACACGTAGTCGAGACGGTCCATGTAAGGCAACGACTGGATGAAGGTCTTGTGCTCGGCGAGCTTCTCGGTCGCGCGGTGCAGCAGGCCGATGTGCGGATCGGCGCGCTGCACGACTTCGCCGTCGAGCTCGAGCACCAGGCGCAACACGCCGTGCGCGGCCGGGTGCTGCGGACCGAAGTTCAGGGTGTAGTTCTTGATTTCTGCCATGTCAGTTCTGCCCGGGCGTACCCTCAGTGCAGCCCCCCGTAGTTGTCCTCGCGGATGATTCGCGGGGTGTTCTCACGCGGCTCGATGCTCACCGGCTCGTAGACCACGCGCATGCGTTCGGCGTCGTAACGCATTTCCACATGGCCCGACAGCGGGAAGTCCTTGCGGAACGGGTGCCCGATGAAACCGTAGTCGGTAAGGATGCGGCGCAGGTCGTTGTGGCCTTCGAAGACGATGCCGTACAGGTCGAAAGCTTCCCGCTCGTACCAGTTGGCCGAATTCCAGAGGTGCATGACCGACGGCACCACCGGAAAGTCATCGTCCGGACAGAAGACCCGCACGCGAACACGCTGGTTGAGGCTGACCGAGAGCAGGTGCGAAACCGCCGCGAAGCGCAAGCCCTCCCAGCGACCATCACCGTAGTCGGCGTAGTCGATGCCACACAGGTCAATCAACTGCTCAAAACGGGCCACCGGCGCGTCGCGCAGCGTCTGCATGACATCGAGGTACTGGCCGGCATCGACCGTGACGGTGACCTCGTCCAGGGCCAGCTCGACCGACCGCACACGGCCATCGAGCAGGGAGGCAAGCTGATCCCGCAGGGCCTCGGGACGGATGGAGACGGATGGTGCTGAATGACTCATGGACCGGTTTCCAGGTTCGTGGGATCCGGCGCCTCAGGCGCGAGCGATGGTGTTGGTGCGGCGGATCTTCTGCTGCAGCTGGATGATCCCGTAGATCAGGGCCTCCGCTGTGGGCGGGCAGCCGGGCACGTACACATCGACCGGAACGATCCGGTCGCATCCGCGCACCACCGAGTAGCTGTAGTGGTAGTAGCCGCCACCGTTGGCGCACGAACCCATGGACAACACCCAGCGGGGCTCGGCCATCTGGTCGTACACCTTGCGCAAGGCCGGTGCCATCTTGTTGCACAGCGTGCCTGCCACGATCATCAGATCGGACTGACGGGGACTGGCGCGGAAGACCTCGGCCCCAAAGCGACCGATGTCGTAACGGGCCGCCGCGGCGTGCATCATCTCCACGGCGCAGCACGCCAGACCGAAGGTCATCGGCCACAGCGAACCCGTTTTGGCCCAGTTCACCACCGAGTCGTAGCTGGTGGTGACAAAGCCTTCCTTGAAAACACCTTCAATCATGAACTGCTCCAGTGCGTCGAGGGAAGAACGCGACGCGCGTCACGGCAGATCGCCTGCGGCGATCACTCCCAGTCGAGGGCGCCCTTCTTCCATTCGTAGGCAAAACCCACGACGAGAATGGCCAGGAAAACGACCCCTGCCCAGAAACCGGCGACACCGATGTCGGTGAAGGCCACAGCCCAGGGAATCAGGAAAGCGATTTCCAGATCGAACAGAATGAACAGGATGGCCACCAGGTAGTAGCGGACATCGAATTTCATCCGGGCGTCTTCGAAAGCCTCAAAGCCGCATTCGTAAGGAGAGTTCTTCTCGGGATCGGGCCGGTTGGGGCCGAGGATGTATCCGAGGACTTGCGGAATGATGCCTACCGCAATACCGACCAGGACAAACAGAAGTACGGGAAGGTATTGTTCGAGACTCATCTTGCTGTTTCCGCTGGCATGGCCGTGGGAGCCATGTTTGCCAAAGATTGGTGCCGACGGCGAGACTCGAACTCGCACAGCTTTCGCCACTACCCCCTCAAGATAGCGTGTCTACCAATTTCACCACGTCGGCTTGGGTCTTCATTGCCGGGCCCGCTTGTGATGTGCGGACGGGCTCTCGGACAACCCATAGAGTTTACCCTGAAAAGGGTCCGGTTTCTCTCACCGGTGTCGGTTAAACGACGGATTTTGTGCGATGCGGCATCTTCTGACCGGAGCCTGACAAGCCCCGGTCATGCCATGGCATTACTTGGCAGGGATCTGGGCCGCGCCGCTGGCCGGTTGTGCATCGGCGGGCTTGGCCTGGTCGGCCGGAACCACCACGGGTGCCGCCCCCTCCAGCACGCTGCCCGATGGTGCAGCCGCCGGACGCAGGTTGCCGAAATACGCCAGACCCAGCGTACAGGCCAGAAAGATGGCCGCGAGCACCGCCGTGCTGCGCGAGAGGAAATTGGCACCGCCGGAGGCGCCGAACAGGCTGGCCGAACCGGCACCGCCACCGAAGGCGGCCCCCGCGTCGGCGCCCTTGCCGTGCTGCATCAGGATCAGGCCGATCATGCCGATGGCGGCCAGAATCTGCAGGGCCTGAAGAATGGTCATCAGAACTGTCATGGGTTCTCCGTAAGTTGTCTGTCTGAAGGGGCGCCCGCTCAGGCGGCGGCCACGATCTGCAGGAAGTCGGCCGCCTTGAGCGAGGCGCCGCCGATCAACCCGCCGTCTATGTCAGGCTGGGTCAGCAGGCTGGCGGCGTTGGCGGCATTCATGCTGCCGCCATAGAGGATGTGAATCCGCTTGGGGTTGGTGGTGGCCGCAGCCAGTTGGGCACGAAGCACCGCATGGACCTGCTGGGCCTGCTCGGGCGTTGCGGTCTTGCCGGTACCGATGGCCCAGACGGGCTCGTAGGCGACGACGATTTCCGTGATGCAATGGCCGACCGTGTGAATCACCGCAGCCAGCTGGCGCTTGACCACAGCTTCTGTTTCACCGGCGTCGCGCTGCGCCAGGGTTTCCCCCACACACACGATCGGTGTCACACCACCCGCCAGCGCCCGCTGCGCCTTGGCAGCCACAAGCTCATCGGTCTCGCCGTGGTACTGGCGACGCTCGCTGTGGCCGACGATGGCATAGCGGCAACCGAAATCCTTGAGCATGGCCACGCTCACCTCACCCGTGTAGGCACCTTGCTCATGGGCGGACACATCCTGGGCACCCCAGGCGATGGGACTGCCCTGCAGCAGGGACTGCAGCTGGGCCAGGTAGGGTGCCGGCGCGCAGAGCGCGACATCACAGGCGGGCGAGCGAATGTCAGCCAGCATGGCCTTGACCAGGGCTTCATTGGCAGCCAGGCCGCCGTTCATCTTCCAGTTGCCGGCAATCAGTTTGCGGGACATGGGGTTCTCCGGAATATTCAGGACCAGGTCAGCACGATCTTTCCGATGTGCTGGTTGGTTTCCATCAGGGCGTGGGCCTCCGCCGCGCGGGAGGCATCAAAAGTGCTGTGGATGACAGGCTTCACACCGCCCTGCTGCAGCAGCGGCCACACTTTGTCTTGCAGCGAACGGGCGATCGCCGACTTGAACGCCACGGGACGCGGACGCAAGGTGGACCCGGTGATGACCAGGCGCCGACGCAGTACCAGGCCCGCGTTCAGCTCGGCTTTGACGCCACCCTGCACGGCAATGATGACCAGCCGGCCATCTTCAGCCAGACATTCGACCTCACGCGCCACGTAGTCACCTGCGACCATGTCGAGAATGACAT
>Ga0256359_1000001_pt1 | contig 67057 bp, 1 predicted proteins | sample MistaT_21_FD_183677 | JGI IMG/M metagenome (GOLD analysis project Ga0256359, IMG submission 183677) | Metatranscriptome of freshwater microbial communities from Mississippi River, Louisiana, United States - Miss_Miss_RepA_8d (Metagenome... | ecosystem: Environmental > Aquatic > Freshwater > River... | reverse complement strand
CAAGTTTACTACGCGCCAACTTCGTACAGAAGACGGCATCGCATCAGTATTTGAAATACTTCATGATGCTGCAGACGAGAGCCACAAACAAAATATTGATGGCGCTGTGCAAGCCAAAAATGCGAATCTCAAATAAAACAGTTAATTTAAAGAATGAAAGTGCAATCATGATAAAAAAGGTCACAGAATGGATTGTCAGGTGCGGGAGGCATGTCCCGGCCATCAAGCGGTTCCAGCGTCGTCGCTGACAACGCCCGCAGAAACAGTTCCTTCAGCAAGCGCCAGTCTCTGGGCTTCGATGGTTTTGGCCTGAGCCACACGACTAGCGTGCAGGACAACAAACTTGCTGACTATGATCCCCATGACACGCACGGGCTCCCAAACGAAAGCATGCATGAGCACGATGACGCCCAAAGAGAGCAGCCAAATATAAGCTGTCGGAGAATCCATGCGAAAAGAGTACGCCATAGTGACATAAATACAAAGAACCGCAAAAATAAAGAGCATAGCGTAAATAATGTAAGCGACTTGCGCTGGAAGCAAGGCGTCGATGCTTTTGGCCAGCTCTTCCTGCTTGACTTTTGAAGACGAGGAGCGAGCAGTGCCAGGCGGCGATGCCCCAGTGACTCTCACGCGCCTCTGACCGGGACCTTCAGTTGAAGGAGGAGCTACAATTGATGCACGCGGACGGGGGCCTCCAGTTTGTGGTTCAGGAGCCTCTTCAATTGATGAAAGAGCCGAATGCAGTCCACCTCGAGATGAAAACCCTGCTGTCACAGCAGGCCCGCTTGAATGTGAATCCAACGTTGCACCTCCGTTTGCAGAGAACATAGTGCGCAGAGCATTGTAATACTGCTGACGCCTGGATTCCCTGGTTTCTGCTGCCGGCCTTGGTCGCGCTGGAAGTGCTCTCGCGCCAGTGAGATTCAATTGCGGAACAGATGACGAAACGACGGGTCTCATAGGAACGCTGGTGAGTGGCGGAAGCGCAGCGGTTGCAGGGCGCCGAATGGGGCCTTGGTCAACAGGTTTGCGGGCTTCACCCGAGGGATTCAATGACGGCGCCGTGGCAGTGAATCGTCTAACAAAGGAAAACAAGAACTTTGTGATTAATAGGACAAAGTAGCCGACTCCAGATCCAACAAGACCTGGAACAACGACTCGACCGATGGTCATTACTCCGAGTTCACCCAGAGCGACATAATTTGAAACAACAAATGCTTGAGCAACAGCTGCAGCAGCAGCTCCAGCAGCCAGCATAATGAAGAATCCGGCCAAAACTCGGGGTCGCGATGAACGATCGTAAGGACGCAAGTAACGCAAAGTTAGCAAATCATGTTTTCTCAAAAACTCTATCTTGGCAACTTTCCAGTATGAGAGCGTTGTACCATCTGTGAGACCAAACTTCAGCCTGTCCATCTTGAGAAAATTTTTGGGATCCTGACGATACTTGTTGGCTTCGTTGACGTCGAGTAAATGTCCCCATATGACTGCAAGAAGATACAGCGCCACAAGCAAAATGACAGCTGTCGTCGGAATGAGAGTTACATCCATGTTGATGTCAAAGCGAAGGGCGCTCTGCAAATCTGCGGGCGTTGATATCCAGGTTGAAGGATTTTTGGCATTCACGCCACTGAATGTTGTCAGATGGTAGCAAGTGCACTTGATTTCAGCTGATCCTGGAGGGGAGCTAACGATGCACCCTTGCTTACTCCATATCTGTTTTGAAACATCCCAAAATCTGCACTCCTCCACTATGGCATCATTAGGAGATGCTTCGATCAAACTTTGCGATCGTTTGATGGCAAAGTTGATGGGCATCTGCGTTAGAGGCGAAATTGGGCTTCCATCATTGTCCAGTATATCAACATTGAGCGTGGGAGAGGTGAGACGAACAAGAGATGAAGAAGATATCAATCGGAATGGGGTTGTGTCCAAACTGTACTCATTGACAATCAGCTGAAGCGATTCAGATGACGACTTTCCAGTGGCTTTAAGCATATCTGATGAGAGAGAGACATCTGCAAAGAAGAGAGCGACAGTCATCGAATTGATATCAGAAGGAACCAGGCGAGCAGCAAACACATTGAACCCAGCTGCATTCACAGTCAGGGGTGTTTGTCCTGGCAATGCCTTGGCAAGCAAAGACTGTATGCTTAGATCCAACATTAGTGCAGTGTCAGCAACGGCCTGATCAGTGATAGAACCACTTCTGGACACTACCGGTTTCAATGATATCTTAAAGAAAGAAATAGCACGGGCCAACGTGGAAATGTAGTTCTTAGAAATAGATCGGGTAACATCTGCCATGTTCTTGGACTGCTTGAGGATACCATAAATCTGCGCAATAACAGATTCGTCGTCTATGGACGGATTGAAATTCACGAGGTTTGAAACGGTTTCAGCAAGACTAACTGCTAAGTCTGAGGCCGGCGTGTTGGTATTTGCCACATTGAAAAGGATATTGGTGAGCAACTTCTGAGTGGCTGCAGATGCCGATATTGTGGATCTGGCTCCCGTTGACTGCAATTTTTGCCACTTGTATAGGTTGTCTCCAAAGCTGGCCAGAGTAGGTGAAACAGAGTTCCATTTCATGTCAAACAAAGATGGCTTTCCTGGAGTGTCCATAGAAAGTAAAGCATTCAAAGCACCAAACACACGATTTGCATCTCCAGTCGCAGCCATGTTGACGATGGAAGCCACGCTACTACTAAGAAAAGCAGCACTGCTGGTCAATGAAATCGGTAAAGCTTGCACGAGAACCCGATAGGGAAAAGTGATCTGTGCCACATTACCGGCGTTATCGACAACACGGGCCACAATGTTCAGGCCAGCTGCATTGATTCTAGTCGAAACTGGTAGCTGAACCATGTTGATTGTTCTGGACGTCAAAGCGACAATTGAGAGCAGAGGAAAACCATCAGATGTCGTCAATGCTTCATCATAATACAGCCATTGATACTTTAACGGCATCAAACTGGAATCAGTTGACCAACTCCTGCAAGACAGAGAAAACGTGGTGTTGAATGCAAATCCTGAACGGGGAAAAATGTCACAACTTCCTCCAGATGGAGGCGGACTTACTGTGAACGTAACTTCACTCCATCCCGTCACTCTACCGGGAGCACTCAAAGACAAACGAAGAGTGTACGTTTGCCCAGGAGTCAAAATATTCTGTTTGATCACCAAAAACAATGTTCGAGGAGTAGATTCAGTGATGTTTGAAGATTCTAGGTTGATGTCAGATCCGATGCCTTGGAATCGCCACTGAGCAAAATATTGACCAGACAACGTTGGGCCATCATATCGGAATGCCAAGGGAACGGTTGGAGACACAATTGCTGGAACCATTCCAATCGACACATCAAATGGTGGATTCAGATTCTGATCTTGTTTTAAAACTTTGATGACAACACTGACGCTTGCCAGTCGAGGTTGTGAGGCAGTTAAGCCAGTTTTTGCACCAGAAACATCAAACTGATACGTTCCTGGACCAAGTGACGCTTTAGATGGCGATACAAGGAGACTGTCATCTCCAAAAACGGTGAGTTTATCAGTAATCGCACCAAGTATAGCAACTTGGTCGTCAAAACAAGGCTTGTCAACTGTTGCAAATCCTGACGCCGAACGCGGGTCAGCAACCACTGGTTTGCAAGACCATCCAAAAGCTATTCCACTTGGAGATCCCAAGGGAAGATCAGGGTCATAAGACTCCGAGACATCAATGACCACGTGTTGTGAAGAAGACATAACACGATTGCCCATATTGGCTTTCATGACCAAGTTTGAAGGACGGATTCGCACGACCGTAAACGCAGCCGAGGAGAGATTTGTGGATCCTTGTGAAATTGTCGCTTTCACTTCCAAAGTGTAAGAAACACCCATTAGCATTCCTTGCACTGAAGGAACGAATTGAATCGATCGCATGTTACTGTTGAGGGATGGCAGCGCTCCTTGTAATGATTGTCTCACAATAGACCAACTAAATGAAACAGGCATATAACCAGAGCATGTTGAATTAGCCCGAGCCACAATTTCAACCAACGCTTGGGGGGAGGCAGATAGGGATGCTGGACCTTCAATGACTACAGATGGCGCAGGAAGCGCAGACACAACAACAGTCACGTTTGTCGTCACTGAGCGCTCAAACATGTTGGTAACTGTAACAAATATAATGATTGCCGCGTCAGAGGGTAGCAAACTATTAGGAATCGTAAATTCAGCCCCCAATTGAGATGATACGAATGCGCCCAATTCGAGAGAAATGGGCCGTCTTCCAGGAGAAGCCTGCACTTTCCAAGCAAAGGACAGCGGTCTAGATGAGCCACCTGTTGATTGAGAGGCATCGACAGGAATGTCAGCACACGCACCGATGCTTCGGGGTAGGTCTAACACAATTTGGGGAAAGCCACCTTCAGCTGGAGGCGCAACTATTACAGCACCTTGAACAGCAAGCGAAGTATACGCTGAGTTATAAATGACATCGTCATTGAAAAACAATTTGTCACCAATCTTCACAGAGGGAGCTCTCGAGGTCTGGTTGTATGAGGGTAGACTTATGATCAGTGAAGTCCCGGAAACAAAAGAACAACTAGACCGACTTGTCAGTAGCAGAATGGACGGACCATCAAAAATACGGGAGCATGGTACGGTGACATTTCGCCCTTGATATGCCATATTTGTATCGGTTGCAAATTCACAAATAATTTTTGAGCCTCCAACATCGAACGTGAACGAGATGACTTTGGGCGGCAAACTCTTTTGCACAAAAACAGAAAACGGAGATCCCTCAATAAGACTTTGATCCATAGTGACTCGAACCTGAACAACTCGAGATTCCAAGGCAACAAAATTTCCAAGCATTCCACGACATTGAGGCTGACTGCTTGGCCGAAAATCCGAATACAGAGCAGTGGCAGAGTCTGACGTCACAACTATTCTACCGCGGAAAGCAAATGGGTCCAGTGCATTCAAAAATGCATCAAAAAGAGCAACGCAGACAGAAGTTGGAGATTCGGCAACGCTGTTGCCAATCTTGACAGAAGAGCGCAATGGGCTAGGAAAAGAAGAAAGTGCAAGGAGCGATTCCTGATTAGGTACACTGAATTCTGCCGCGCCTCCGAGCGAAACTTGAACAGAGTAAGTGCCCGCGATAGTGACCATCATTACTAAACGTTGAAATTCTGCACCAATATCGAATCCTGAGCTATACGACTGCCGAGGCACAGCACCAAGGTTGTGTTCGACGACAGCGACAAATGTAGACGTCGCTGCATCAGATGCATCTCTTATCACGTTAAAGAACTGATCCCTAGTAATAACATAAAACGAGTTAGAACGACCGACAGTGGCGATGGATAGTCCAGATCCAGATAGAGAGCATGCAGACGACTTAATGCTTGAGGGTCTGACAATAATTTTGTATACACCGGGTTGGGAGAGTCCCGGACCGAAAGGCAAATCATTTAAAAAGACAAATACAGAGTAATCGGCGGCAACGGTGGCAATGTATGTGCCAATGATGCGATCATCAATTATGGCTGGCACTAAAGCGACCAAAGTAGAATCGGCAGCAGCGGGGGATTTAAGGTATGCTCTTACAAGAGACACGTTGGAGCCGAAACCAGCTTGACCGTCTCGCGCACGAGAATTTCCATAAGCATCGCGAGCAAATACACTCAGAGTGGCAACAGAACCTGCAGTGATAATGGGAACTGATGGACTCAACGCACTTGCGACACCTTCAACCAATCCAAGGGGGGCAAAAATTGCGGAAGGAATCACCGTGAATGTTACAGGAGACGCAATCAAAGAGACCGCATTGTATCGAATGGTCACAGGATAAACTCCAGACTGCGTAATGGCAATGCTGTAGCGTAAATTCACACCTGATGTTTCAGAAGGTGCGGTGACAGTAACTAGATTTACAAGAGAGGGCAGGAAAGACACCAAATTCTTGAAGAGAGGAGCATCGCCGCCAATCATGCTTCGACCTTTCAAGATCATCTCAACTGGTTGCCCCGCAAGCGCTACGACACCAAACGGAGAAACAGCCATTAAGCCATTGCTTGTATCAAATACTGTGGTGTTGATGGGAGATGCAACAAAATCACTCAATGAGACAGTCACATGGAATGGGCTGCCAGAAACGTGAATGTTGTCAATCTTGACACTTAAAATGGCGTTTGATGGAGTTGTTGGAGCTATTCCAAGAAAAGTATACGATACAGACGCAAATCTTCCAGCATGTATGATTGTGAAGCTTCCAGACAAAGGAGAAGACGCTTCAAATGCAACAGATAATGGGCTTGACGCCGCCGATGAAACGAACGCCATATTTCCGTACGCATCACCAAAAGTAACAATAAATTGTCCAGTGCTGCCAAATTTCACTGCTGACAATCCAGATCCAGCAGCTGTGGAACCTTGATACGAAGGTGCACCAGCTGAAACAAAAATTGAACCAACTACAACTCCTCTAGCTTGTGCAATTACAAGATCCCGACGATTGATTTCAACAAGATAGCGGCCGCTAGCAGTCACTGATATCACAAAATTTTCATGCTCTGCAACGCTGGCGAGCAAATCAGATGGGCTGGCAAGCACAGTCTCGCTTGCAATATCTCCGGTTTCAAAAACTCTTCTGACCTCAATAGAAAGGATGATGTTTGTCGATTTGATTTGAGGGTTTCCAAAAACATCAGCATAGGCAATTGTAAAAACTTGGGGAGAACCAGCTTCAAGTAACGGAAGGAATTCAAATGCGCTACATCCAGATGGATCAAAGGGGCCAACTAGGACGCGAATAGAACGCTGAGAGACAGGTACGACGACACTTTGATTGTTCACTCTTATTTGAGTGTTGTAGGTTCCAGCTTTTTTAGGCATAAACTGGGTCTCATAGCGAATCGCAACGGTAGAATGCTTGATGACGAGTTCAAAAGGAGTTGTACCCAAAAGCAAAACAACACTAATACTATCGGAGCCAAGGTAGCGAGAATTGTTGAACTGGTCTCTTACAACGATGAATGCATTGATTGCAATACCCGCGGAAACAGAAGAAAATCCTGAAATCAGAGTGTTGCTCAGCAAAGCAGCCCCGGGATGCACTATGACAATTAGTCTAGTATCAAATACCACACTTCCGACAGCATTGACAGTAAGGCTTCCAACAAATGCTAGTCGAGACACAAACGTCACAGCGTAGGTGGATTGAAATGCAAATGAGGATGTGCCAGTTCCATTCATATTGACAAAAGGACTATCTGAGATATCTTCGCGTTGGTTACCGAATTCATCTTTGATTCTCAATACGGCTGTCATTGCGGCTCCTGCAGTGCCAACAGAGTCGTATCGCTCAACAACTGAAGTGATTCCAGACGCTGGAGCCGGATGTACCCGCACATTTTGGAAGGGCGATCCTTCAATATGCGAACCTTTTGCAAACAGCGAGACCTTGTACATACCCGCAATTGTAGAGATAAACTGACCAACATATCCAGCATCGTCTAAGTACACCAAACCAGGCTTGCTGTAGACACCACTTTCAATTGAAAGTGCAAAAGAAGCCCCCGGAGGGTCCAGTTTGTTCCTAAATTTGTCCATTGCATGTATTGCAAATTTTTTCAGTAAGCCGGCAGTTGCAATCAGATCCTCTGTTATTCTCCAAATGATGCTATCTGCATCATTGGCAAGAACAGTGACTGCAAATGGGGATCCTGCAATTTGGTTCTGCATAGCAGTAGCAGGATCGATGGCAAATACCGAAAAAGTGTAGATACCAGCTTTGGTGGCAAGTGAACTGACGGTGTAAGTACCATCCGCTTGGTCTAAAATTCCAGAAGAAACATCGCCAGGTCCAATCCACGACGATATTTGAAATCCTGAGCTTCCAACCGTCAATGAGTTGGAGTACATGTCACGAGCTTGCACGATAAATTTGCTAAGCAAACCAGCAGTTATAGGAACTGACGCTTCATTTGCAGTCGAGGTAGTCGCACATATTGATGAGGCAGTAACCCGAATATTCCACGGTGAATTTGTCAAATGAAAAACTGAACCCTTGATTCTCAAAGCGGAAGGATAAACACCAGCAGTTGATGTCATGAAAGAAACCATATAAGTGCCACTTTGCTGGTATGTGAGAGGAATCAACAATCTGATTGAAGATTCAAAGACCAACGTGTCATCACTTCCATAATTGACAACATTTCCGTATGCATCTCTACCTACGACAGATACAAAAGCAGAAGAACCTGCGGTAACAGGGACTAACCCGCTTCCCACAATGATGCTTGTGGTAGCGTTGATCGGACCTGAAGCGACAAAAATTGCATGGGGAAGATTCAAACCAAGGCTCAAACCTGAAATCGAAGCGCTCAACAAATAGGACGCAGATCGTGTTACCGTTGCCCGCACGTTCCAAGTACAATTTGTTCCCGGAAAGGAGTTGAGCTCAACATATGAGGTGAACTTTGTTGATCCAGAACCGATTTCAAAGGCCAAACGGGCACGTAGCATATTTGTGATGTAATCAACCTTCATATCAAAACCTTCCTGGGAACGAGCTTGCGCGCAAAATGTCATGACATTGCCCGCAACAATAGCGCTCGAAAGCGGAGGAAGAAAACCACTCAGGCTGCTGCTCAGAACGGGTATGATCTGACTAGGCAAGTAGTTAACAGTGAAAGGAGATCCTATCATGTGCTCATTCTTCACAATGATCTGAACACTCAAAGAAATAGATCTATCTACACTAAAGCGAATGGAATATCTGGTGCGGGTAGAGTTGGTCACGGAAACATCAAAACCAGATGAAAGGATGACAACGGGAGCGTCTGCTCCAACGGCAGAAGCAGGGTTGCCAAATTTGTCCAAATAGTCAATTGTAAATGTTGTAACCATCGGAACAATACCACCACGGAGAGTACCCAGAGATATAAATGTAGACCGAGGGTCTACAACATCAGGCAACACATAGACCGTAAATGGAGAAGATTGAAGGTGACGATTGTTGTATCGTATCTCCATTTGCAAACTTCCTGCAATGTTGTACACATATGTGATATTCAAAAGCCCAGGAGTAGATGTAACAGCGGTTACATTGGCCGATAGCAATGCTTGAGGCACTGCTCGGGGCAAAGCAAACAACCGCGCAGTCAACAGTGCTGGGGCCACGTTGACCACAGGATTTTCATAGGCGTCTTTTGCAAAAATTTGAAACGAAGAAAGAACGCCAGCTGTTGTAAGTGTCAAAAAAGGTGATATCAGCACGGTGTTGGCAAACGAGACTTCTGAATGCGACACAATAAATGCCATTGGTGCATCTGACACATAATCAAGGACAGATGTCCTATTCACAGCCACAAACACTGAGATACTGTATATGCCGCTAAGAGTACCAATGAAAGAAAATGTCAGGCGTCCGGACGCTTCTAAGGAGGTCAAATAATCCACAATTGAATCACCGAAAGTAACAGAGCTCCCAAAACCTACGTTCAGCGATGCACCGATGTCTTCAGGCCCTATGTTGTTGCCAAACTTATCGACAGCAATCAATTCAGCTCCAAATTTTGAACCGGCTGTACCGTTTCGAATGAACTCAAGAGCTTGCAAGCGTGAAAGCGTCGTGTTCATCAAAAATGGAGATACATAAACTGTGTATGGAGATGCAGCAACATGAATGCCTTCCAACATAACAAGCAACATGTACCTAGCTGATCGGGTTTCTGAATATGCAACTCTGTAAGATCCATCATTCAAGTCCAAGACGGTAGCAGTTCGGTTTTGATTGAAATCGATTTCAGGAAACATAACTACTTGAAACGAATCACCTCCATTTGGTTTGTTCAGACCAGCTTTATCCCTAGAGACTATCATAAACGAAGCAATTGTTCCAGCTTGAACTCCGCATACCCCAGACCCAGAGATGGCACTCAATGTGGCGTTTGTCCTGCCAAAACGCAGCGAAACAGCAACCGGAGAACCAACGGGTTGATTTAAAAGCTGAATGCCAAAAGTGTATGCGCCTTGTTGAGGAGGTGATGCGACAACACGATACTTGCCATTAAAAAGATCAGTCACGAAAGCTTCAATACTCAAGACACTCGGAGGCACTGTGATAACCCTGAAGGCGTCGCCTCCAGCGATAATGTCATTGCCATATCGGTCTCGGCTTTGAATGAAAAAAACAACATCTTCACCAGCATACAGAGTGGTCGTATTGAGAGGTGCAGCAAAAACAAAAGAAGTTATTGGCGACGCTGATGCTGCAGAAACTTCAAATGAGTACGGACTGCCTTTTACAGGAATTCCTTGCAGCATTACTGATGCAATATACCAACCTGCAACAGTCGCAACGTATTGGAATCCAGTTTTTGAACCAAGAGAAATTTGCGAAATGTTTCGACTATGCAAAATGGTGGTGCTGCCTTTTGTCATGGTGTAGTGCAACGTTGCACTTGAACTCAGAGTAGAACCGTCAACCTCATTCCCAAAGGAATCAAGGGCTTGTAAAATTATTGTCCGATTAGATCCGGCAACGCCATTGACAATTCCTGTGCCCCCAGACTGGCTCGCATCAGGGGACGCTGTTGCAGGCAAAACCATGATCTTGAATGGACTACCAGGAATATGATTCGATACGACAGAATCAAAGACTGACACCGAATACTCGGCCGAAAAGGTGGTAACATATGAATAAACGTAGCCTGCGGTTGCAGGGGCCGATTGGTGACGTAACTCAATAACCCCCCTGGGAGTGGCAAACGTGACCTTGAATTCAGATGTCGGAATGCGATTATTCATGTACTTATCTCGACTAATGATTGTTATAGTTGAAGTGACTCCAGCAGTCGCAATTGACAATGCCCCAGATGCAACGGTTGAAGAAACATCAAATACGCCAGCCGTGGCTCCAAAAAGGTAAGGACTTCCCAAAATGGACACGTTTGAATAATAAACAAAGAGAACATGGGCCAAAGCTTGGGTTGGGGTGAACATGATAAAATAATTGCCTTTCAAAGCAGAATCTTCTGTGATGTTGAAGGGAACCGCGACTGAACCAGCATGGATAGTAACCCCAATATTGGCAAGTACCGATGCAGCATCGCTGGCTGAAGCCGATTTGTATGGAATTCCGCTTGAATCACGAAGTGTCAAAACCAAATTGGTGGCACTACCGCACGTGAACAAAGTAATAGGAAGAAACACACTGCTTTGATGTGCACTAGGAGAGCCTGTAGTTTTCGTGAACTTCAGATTAATTGGCGCGAGGGTGATAGGAGCGTCATTCAAATTGAAGAACACTGATGCATTGAATTCAGATGACGATGTCATGGAAAAAACATATAGTCCACCAAGAAGAGCCTACCCAAAGGGAGCTACAGAAAAGTTGGTGCTGCTCAGCGGAGGAAGTACTGTAACTGTGGGAACTTCTGGAGAATCCAACCGCTTGTTGCCATAGGCATCGAAAGTAGAAACGAAGAATTCAGCAGGCTGATTCACAGGACCACCTACCGGGGTTGTTCTGAATTTGGAGTCTAGAACAGATAACAAGCCAGGAAGCACTGAGCAGGATATTGGGCTTCCTGATAAATGTGCTTGAGTCAAGTTGGATATTACAGATATAGAATAGCTTCCACTGAGTGTTATGCGAAGTTGGAGGCTTTCAAAATTCTTAAAATGATAGACAACAGGGTCAGAAGAGTTCAAAGCAGCGGCGGAAGAAGCTTTGATTAATGTTACCCCAACGCGGATGACAAAATCATTATTCTCAACAACGTTGCCAAATGAATCTCGAGCAACCACAGAATATGTTCTGGGCGTTCCAGCGGTCATGGTTCTCAATGAAGTCACATCAGTGATAGAGGTGAACACAGCACTCAAGATGGATGGCAGGCATTGAACGTGGGAGTTGAATAATGGTTGTATGGAACGACCACACTTGCAAGAAGCATCGGATGGGCAATTTTCGCAACCTTCAAACCCACGAATATAATAAGACCCTTTTAAGCGACACGTGTATTGCACTTGGTATTCGCCTAGTCCAATATCAATAAGATTTTGTTGACCATTTGTGAACACAGTTTCTAAAAAGCCTTGCAAATACAAAAACATTCTGTGACCTCCTGAAGTCAGCTGGTTTCCAAAAATATCACGTGTGACGACCTTGAATGATGCAGAAACACCTGCAGTTGCCACAGTGAAAGCATCCCCCAAAGCATACGTGTTGTTGAAAAACGCCTGGTTTGGAACTACAAGTAAAGGCAACGGATGACTGGACAGAAGTTTGCCGTCGAATCGGATGGCTATTGTAAAATTTCCAGAACGAGTCGCAACATATGTAAAATTACTCAAGCCGAATCCCAAATCTACCAGCGTTACAAGAACAGGTGTTGAAGAATGTGCAATATTCAAAACTTGCAAGGAGTAAGCAGTATCACCTTCAGTGATCATATTTGAGAAAACATCTCTGGCTTGCAAGGTGAACGTGCACACAACTCCAGCAGTGCAAAGAGTCACTGAGCCAACAGGAAGGGTTGTGCTCAAATCAGCGTTCGCCAAAACAAAAGCATTTGTCAAGTTGATAGGCATAAGACGCTGGTTGTTGTACAATTCATCGCTGCTTCGCAGGTGAGAAAAATGTATGCTGAAGTTGTTATTTCCGTTGATAATTCTGTCGTTTTGACCAATTACCTGAATAATGACGGGAACATTCCAGTTGGTTGGAGTGAAAATGATACTCACCAATGGTTGCCCAGCGGAGTTGTACAAGGAGAGCAACGCTTGGTCATGGCGATCACTCCACAAATCCAAAGAAACGTTGAAATAGGGCTGACTATGAAGTGAAATAGTAAAGTTTGCAGTTCCACGCAACATGTTGACTGCTCCCCGAACAGGCGAAACGACCGGATATGCAGTGTCGTTATCTAGTATGTCGACAAAAACAACCTGCGGAATGAGCACATTGTAATTCACATCAAGGGATTTGGCGGTAACTGAAATATTGGCTTGCAGTGTTCCGTCAACCAACCAATTGTCGACCGGAAAAACAGTTATTCTTGATGGTACATTCCATTGAGATGGCGTCACTATCAACAAGCCGTTGTTCTCGAAAGTACTCTTAGCTGGGAGTGTAGTATGGAGCGTAAAGTTGACTTGTGATCGAGGTTGGCTGTTCAAAATTACAGAAATATTTGCTGTCTGACCAGCTTCGGAAATGTTTTGCCGAGATATTGACACTATAAATGCAGCCACGTTGAAGTCAGTGACAAAACACGTCAGATTATTGAATGCAGTAACATTGTAGTCCCGATCTGTGCTTAGGACATCTACCTGTAGTATCACAGATTGCGTGCCCTCCATAATCTTGTTATCGACAGCAGATACGTACACCAATTGTTGCTCAAACCACATTGATGGCGCGAGGGAGACATTAAATGCAACTACAGCTCTGCTAGTGTCTAAGGACTTGACAGTCAATAAAACATCGTGGTAGGGACGCGAATTCAATCTCAAAGTAAAATTGCCCACAGAATTGGGTTCATGCACTGTCAACGACGATTTTGAAAACGTCACTCCAGGCTGGTCATCGTCAGCATTGACGAACTCAACAAATTTGGTGTGTCGATTACTGTACTGAGAATCAGCAGACGCACAAACAATGGAAATGTTGAAAGCCTGAGCTCCATCCACGAAAGAATCATCGATCCCAACAACGATGACAACCGCCCAAAAGTTCCAATTCGAGGAATTGAAAATTAATTGAGAAGTATGCGGGCTGACGATGCCTTCCAAAGGTCGCACAGAAACTGCGGTGATAAACACATCTGCGATGGGCTGAGAATTTAGACGGATCATGAAACTGCTATTTCCACCAGCCTCAAATGTGGAGCCACTTGCTTGTGTCACCAAAACATCAGAGATATCGTCATCAAATATTTGGACGGTTATATTCTTCATCACAACATCTAAAGCAGCATAGTTAGGATCGTTGGTGGCAAGGACCTCATGAATGGTTACATTGACAGTTCCGTCCACTACAAAATTGTCTACAGCCGACACGTTGACGGTTCGGCGAATTCGCCAGTTACTAGGCGTAAAGAACAAAATTGAGGGTGTCACTCGCAGCTTGTTAGCATCATGACCCAATAGAACGAATGACAAATTTAAGTCCCTGGTTGGTGCAGATTGAGGCCAGATTGTGAAAGTGGAGGTCTTGTCAGGCTCGGATACCTGAACTTCGTATACATCATGGTTGAAGGTAGCAATATTTGTGTCTATCAAAGTGCAGTTTGCAATGACAACAAGATGGTTGTAATTTGGGTCTGCAGAGGTGAAAATAATTGCGATACTGAAATTTTTGTCACCGTCCTTGATCTCGTTGTACTGTCCATAAAACTGAAAAATGGCTGTAGAAGTCCAGTTATGAGGTGTGATCACCAAATATTGGCTGCCAAACACAAATGCAGCTTCTAAATCCAGTACTACAGCAGTTACATTGACATCTGCGATCGGTTCTGAGGTCAAGTTGACACGTAGCATCGAAGGCTGCCTGGGAATAGGAACAATCAAGTCATCCTTTCGAACAGATTCTACTATTTCAGTGTAAAGAGCACCAGCCACATCATTGTTGTGAACAGCAACAACCAGGTGATTCTGAGGATGCCTATCCTGCAAATTATTGTAAAAGGGGTCAGTCGATGTAAAATTGACTGCGGAAACGTTGAAAAATCGGGTTGCTTGGGCAATCATGTCGTCAATGGCTTGAATTGTCACACTTTGAGGAGTATCCCACTGATACGGAGCAAAATGAAACAAATTAGGTGTCAAAAATGCGGCCTGTACATCCCCGACAATCAAGGCGAACGAGACATTCTCCAAAGGCTGAGACCTAAGTGTAATATTGAACCCAAATGATGAACTAGGCTCTTGCACGGAGACGAAATTTGGAGAAAACACAACACCAGCAACATCGATATCCCCAGTGAGCATGAACTCAAATATTCGTCCATACAATCCATCGTAATCAGGATCCTGCGAAGACAAGGACATTGTGATATTGTAATAAGTGTTTCCTTCTTGGATAACATTTGGTACTCCTTGGATAAGTGCAATCTGGGGAATGTTGAAAGATGACGGAGAAAACACAAGAGATGGCGTCAAAACGTTTGCTCTAGATGGTACCAAACTGGAAATCCTGATAGTGACATTTGATGTGGGTTGGAAGAACAATTGTACATAAAAACTGGCATTACCATAGCTCTGAGTAGTATAAGGACCAGGTGTAATAGCAGAAACGTTGATACCAGTGTATGCAGTCAAACCATAGCTGATACCGTGCCTCTGAAACGTACTGATCTCCACACTGATGGTAGAACCGTTGGAAGTGGTCCCTGGAGGAACCATGGACGCAACTGAAGAATCAGATATCCATGAAGAATTGTACGCCAAATTTCCAGCAAATTTGACGAACAACAAAGCTGCATCAAGCGATTGGTTGTTTTGCTTAAAAATTCCAAAATTTTTCCCAATCAGAGTCACAACTTTCCCCCCACGAGTGCCAAAAACCGATGGAATAACGGCATTGATTTGCGGATTGTCAGCAAGTAATACACTTTGTCTGGCGATTGAACCTTCGAGGTTTTGAGTTGCTACTGAAACATTCTTGTCAGAAAAGGCGGGGGTTTTGGCGACTAGAGAACTGTCAGATGTCCATCGAGAGGCAGCCATTGTCGTAGGCCCTACCCAAGACGAGTGACTGAAAGACGATAGGCCGTAATTGACACCTAATATGCTTATAAAAACCGACCCTGTGGCGGGTGCATTGCTTGGCAAAGTGAAGTAATTGAGTGCAGCTTCGTAAGATGTTGAAGCCGAAGAACGGGATGTCTGAAGGTTGACAGATACAAGCACAAATATTTTTCCACTGACACCAGTTGAAAACTTACCCGCGACGGCAGATGACGAAATCCAAATGGACATTTCAGAGGAACTCGATCCACTTCTTGTACATTCAGAAGAATGATAGGCCCCCAGACTAGAACCTGAAAGCAGGGCAAAACTTGAACCGGTGACTGGCAAACTGCGAGAATGAATGATAGCAGGCATCGGTCGGTCAAATATAACAAATGCCGAATTATTAATCTTAGGCATGGAATTATTCACCGAAACAAATGACGTGAAAACTCCACTAGGAGCTTTGCATAGGGAAGAGCTGTCAGATATCCAACTGCTGGCTTCACATGAGGTTCCATGCACGACAAAAATGGAAGATATGGACCAAGGCGAGAAATTACTTCCAGATACGGTCAAGATAGCGGCACCACTTGACGGAATGTTTGATGGGTTTGTAAAGCGAGAATTGGGAGCATCATACCGCAATGCTTGAGTAATTCCTGGGCCCACAGACAGAGCAGAATCGAGCGAAACAGTGCTGTCAGCAGCACCCGCAGCGACTTTGCATGACAGCGATGTGTCGGACACAAAGATTGTCGCCATGCACCTAGTCGACCCGAATTTCAAGATTTCACTTGTGTCAGTTGTTCCAAATTCAAGGCCAAACACAGATACACTATATGATCCCGTAGCAGGAGCGTTGCCACGAATTGACATGACAGATGATATGATAGCCACATCATAGCTAAATGCTTGTGACAGGGACGAAGTTTTGCGATTAGCGGTACAAACAACAGGTAAAGCTGCAGCAAATCCCGCTGAAAGCTTGCAACTTATTGTCGAAGACGTGATCCAAACACTAGATGAGCAAGCCGTAGCACCTAATCTGACAGATGGACTCAAATCAAAGATGCCAATCGACGCTCCAAGAACAGAAATAACAATGTTTCCCAAGCGAGGTCCATTGTAACGACTAAGTGAAGAAACTTGCGGGATGTCGTACGATGCTAAGTATGTGACGGAGCCGTGTTGAACGGCAACAGATAAAACGGCAATCAAAGAGAGATACACTGCTGATCCCGATATCGATTTTGTCGCGACAGATGAATCAGAAAGCCAAGCAGAAGCAGAACAAGCGCTGGCATCAATAGAAGCAGTAGCACTGGGTCTCACGAGTCCAGATGAATATCCTACCAGAGTGACTGAAACTGATCCTGATTTCGGTAAATTCATTGGGATTTGATTATAAATTCCAGGAGTATCGAAAGAAAATCGCTTTGACAGCACTGACGAACGGAAAATAACACTTAGAACAGCGTTTTTGGAGCCTCCCATACCCAAAAATGTCTTGCAAAGTGTGGATGACGATGAAAACCATCTAGAGCTGACACAATTGGACTCAAACGTCGCTCTAGGAGAGTATCCCGAGTATCCACTTGATGTACCCGAAAGAGTTATGCTTACAGAACCTGACGTAGGGGAATTCGTCACATGCACGGATTGAACCGATACCTTGTCATAGGAAGCAGCTCCTGACAAACGAAGAAGTACTTGACTCATGATCATGAACCCGGCAGAAATTTGAACCAAAGACAATCGATCAGTTCCCGAAGCAGTCTTGCACAACATAGACGAAAAAGAGAGCCACACACTAGGAGAACATGCTGTTGCACCTGCACGGGCACTTGGACTACCCGAAATGCTGCTCAATCCACGGCCAAAAATGCTGACGATTGTGGCACCAGATGAAGGAAAATTTGTCAGTCGAACTGATGATGCGACTGGAGCAGTGTAGCTGATGCATGAAGTGAGATCGAGGAGGTTGCCCCAACGGCTCGTTGAGATTGATGCTGAAAGTGATATTTCCAAACCTCTAGATACTCTAGCAATTGATGCCGAATCTGAAAGCCACAGCGTTGCCTGCGACGCTGAAGCACCGATCCGTATGGTAGCAGAATATGCCTCCTGCCCTCCGTTGCGGCCAGCAACCGTTAAAGAAAGTCCACCAGTGGATGACACAGAGAAGGAATCAACAGACGAGACCGATGCGCCCATGTATGATATTGCTTCCGACAGCATTCCATATTGAGACCACGAAGACAATACGGCGGATTTATAAATACCGGAGCCAGCTGGAACCTTGCATGCAACTGTAGAATCAGAAGCCCATTCTGACACTTGGCACTTGCTTAGCGAAATACCAACAGCAACAGACACATCCGAGATACCCAAATGTTGCCCAAAGACGGTAACAATGGATTCAGCTGTTGATGGGGTATATCTGGTATTGTTGAGAACAGATCGAACGTCGGGTTTCATGAAAGATACCGCATTTGCAAGCGAACCTTCCAAATTTCCCACAGATATTGCGATTCCAAAGCGACTGCCAGTTCCTGTGGAAATCAGGCTTCGCATGCTTGTTTGAGAGATCCAAGATGTAGCAATCGACGAAGTTCTACGAGGTGCAACAATAAACTGAGCATAGGAGGAATTGTAAAGCAACCTTCCCGCAGCAGAATAGCTATTCAAGCCATAATTTCTGCCAAACACAGTTATACTGACTGAGCCAGATGAAGGCAGGAACGGGCGATTAATGGAGGAAACTGCTGCAACATCATAGCTAAAAAGATTGGTACACGAAGACATCTGTTTTAAAGATACAGCCGATGGAAGTGAAGCGAATGCTCCATTAACCACTTTCGATCGTAAGCTAGAGACAGATATCCAACGAGAAGCCTGACAAAATGTGTTTCCTATTCGATGACTGACCGAGGCACTAACTAAAGCATATGAATTTCCGATCAAAGTTAGGGATACCGACCCGGAAGTAGGACTGTTTGTCTGCATGATCGCAGATACAACAGGCGCATCAAATGACAACACAAAAGAAATGGTCGATGACAGAGCAGCTATTGTCACTGCCACAAATGAAAAAGGCATGCGCCCCTGAGGAATTTTGCACAAAACACTTGAATCAGAAGTCCAGCTGAATGAACTGAATGATGTCCTGGAAAGGTGAGCTTTGATGGATGTTGCAAAGCAGCCAAAATTTGAGCCTGAAATAGTAACACTAGTGGACGATGTCAGAGGAAGATTCGTCATGGCAACAGAACTTATAAAAGGTGTCGCATAAGTAAATGCATTCAACAGCGATCCCATTTGGGACGCAACAGTGATCTGGAAAGAGCTGGACCTGCCAATTCCAGCAGAGACAGAGATTCCAGAAGATGTATCTGATGTCCATCGCAAATACCGCACAGAAATGGACGGTACATAAGGAACTTGAAAAAACAAAGACGCAGAATTCGAGAAGTCCACATGACCAAAGCCTGTTCCAGAGAGTGTTACATACGAAGCGCCAGTGGCCGGAGCATAGGCGGCCTGCGACCGATCAACAGACGGGACGTCGTAACTAAACATTCTTGAGGTTGAACCAAACTGATTTTCCAGTGTGACAGAAATGGACAAGTTCCTTCCTACTCCTTCACTGGAAGACAGTAAGATGGATGAATCTGAGGTCCAAATTCTAAAGGAGGCTTGTGTCATGCCAATTGAACCTGATCCAGAGCCACCAAATGTGGAATAAGATGAACCAAAAATAGTGATTCTAGTATTTCCCGCAGCAGGGCCATTGCCTCGGCTGATTGCACTGACTGATGGGGCACTGAACGAGAGCAACATTGTCAAAGATCCTTCAGCACTTGAGTCAACTATAGACAAATATTGTTCAGAGCTGCCACCTTTACATGCCTTGGATAGACATGATGATTCACTTATCCATCGTGATGATTCCATTCTAGAGTGGCGAATAGAGAACAAAGAGCTTCGATCTGCAGTGCTGAAACCGGCGCCAAGTACAACCATCATGACGGCTCCAGTGGTCGGAACTCTTTGAATAGAAGTTGAACTAAGTGTAGGCAGATTGCCGCTAATGAAACACATGCTACATTGTGATGTGACTTGATTGGAAACCGATACAGTTCCTAAATTCTTGAGGGATCCATGGCTGGAGACACGACTAGTAACACAAGTATCAGATGTCCACTTGACATGCAGCGCACTGGACCCATAAATCGACAATTTCACTGAAGAATCGAAGGTTCCCATGTTGCTTCCAAAAACTGTTATGGACACAGAACCGGTCATAGGAACATTTAGTTGAAGTATCGACGACACAGCCGGAGCAAAATACGTGAACGCCATTGTTATTTCAGTAAAGAGTGAATCAACTTCCAAACGAACAGACCTTTGAATACCGACTCCTGGAGCATTGATAAATGTCAAAAGTGCATCAGAAATGACCGACACTGAAGGAACTAATGTACCACCAATTCTGATCGAAACTGGAGCAGCATTGAACCCGCCAAAATTGACTCCGCCCACAAATATTCTTGATTGCGCAGTGGTGGGAGATGACACTGGAAACATTGAAATTATCACAGGATGATTGTAGGTAAATGCATCAGTCAACGTTCCTATCTGCTGAGCGACAGCAACACTGAAATTCAGGCGGGCACCTGTGCCTCTGCTGATGATGCAAATCAATGCTGAATCTGAAGTCCAAACTGGATTAGTGCAAGCGGTTGCAGCCAATTTAGCAGACAGCGAGCTGTCTAAAACTCCAAAGTTCCTGCCACTGACTGAAATCAACGTTGCCCCCAAAACAGGGCCATTTGTCATGGCTATGGACGAAGCGATGGGAGCGTCGAACCCAAACATCATTGTTCTTGAGCCTTTTTGCAACCCTACAGAAACCGTTATAGACCCTGAGAAGACAAGCCCAGAAGAGACCTTGCTCAAAATGGCGGATGAAGATTGCCAACGAGAAGCTTCTTGGGCAGATCCTGCAAAAGTTGAAAATGGCGACACGTCATGAGTGGAGAAACCTGATCCAAGAACCGAAACAAATACAGCACCACTAATGGGCAAGTTACTGCAGTTAATGCATGATGACATCAATCCAACAACTGATGGAGCCGTGTATGAATGCACTAATGACGAGGAACTTTGCAATGATCCAACAGATATAGTGATTTCCCGCGCAGAATCTTTACCAGCCGATATCTTTCCAATTAGGGATGAAAACGATATCCACGCAGATCGCTCGGCAGCACTACCTCCAAGCGAGGCCCAACTTGTGGCACAATTCTGTGAAAATAAATTTCCAGTAACAGTGACGTACACAGATCCTGAAGATGGGGCCTGGTTTCTTGCAGATAAAACACGAGGACGGGCAAAAGAGATTGCATGAACAAGAGCAGCACTATTGAACAACATAAAAGATACACTTGCGGAATGAGAATGACCAGATCCTGAAGAAGCCTTACCAACGACTGCGCTATCTGAAATCCAAAAAGATGTCTCACAGCTGCTCCTTGCTATTCCAACCACAATCGAAACTGCGGTATCTCCCATTCCGGAGCCGTGGACGACAAATCGCACACTTCCTGTTGTTGGTAGCGATAGTGCAGATGTTGAAGACACACCTATGCGATTTGATAGCACAGCCGAAGATAGGTTGCCAATCCTTCCAGATTGCGTGATCATCAACGGAGCAAGGACGGCCTTGATCGCATAGGTCTTGGCAGCAACACAAGAATCACTGATCCAGGAATGTGCCACTTGAGATGTAACTCCGATTCTGACGACAAGTGAATGAGCGTGAATACCAAATTCAGCACCTGCAAACGTCAGAATGACGAAACCAGAAGCTGGGATGTTCGCAGGTGATGTTGATGAAACAGTTGGGGCAGCATATGAAAGAGAATTTGACAAAGAAGCCGCCGACTGCACAACGGAAATAACTAAAAGGGGCATTCTTGCAACGGATCCACAAGTCTTGATTTGTAATTGAGAATCAGATGTCCAAATTGTTGCGACAACAGCCGTACCAGATATACGAAAACTCAAAATAGAAGACATATCGATTGTTCCTAAACTAGCACCTGACACCGAAAGGGACACGGATCCGCTGCCAGGTGCAAGACCTGGATTGACAATCTTGGCCGCAGGAGATGTCAAACCAATGTTGGAAACATACAATAAATGCGACCATCTGGAAGTCAAAGATACACTTACATCCATACTTCTATGAGAAATCCGAGTTGATTTGCACGCGATTGCTGACGTTGCTTGCCAGCGAAAGGCAACACATGATGTTGATCCAAAACGAGCAGCAGTTGAAACATGAAATGTCCCATAATTTTGACCGAATATTGTCACAAAGTTGCTTCCTGATAAAGCTACAGGCGAGGATCTAACAGCAGAGACCGTCTGCGTATCATAAGACAGGGACGACGACAAAAGAGAGTACACACGATTAATAGTAACCGAGACACCCGAGGAACCATATGAAGAACTAGATTTACATCGCAACGATGATGTCGAAAACCACACGGATTCACGACAGCTTCCAAATTTGATTCCTAAGAAACAGTTAAAAGGAACCCATGGGGCTTGCTCACACTCTGGATTGATTGAAGAAAATCGAGCCTTTGAAGTGGGATCTGCAAAACCAAAAGATACGCCAGACACCAAAACAAAAGTGCTGCCTGTTGTCGGAACGTTGGTTCCCAATGCAACTGTAGTGACAAAAACTGTATCTAAAGTGAACGCATCGCTCAAATATGAAGATTGCTTAAAAATTGAGAGCGCTGTGGACAACATATATCCTGACAAGAGAGCAGAACTTTTGCAAGAAGCCGATGACGAGCTCGTCCAGATAGACGCTTGGTCCGAACTAATTCCCAATCGAATTCTTGTAGTTTGAGCAAAGACACTGAAACCCAATCCTGAAACGGTTGTTGTACAACTTCCAGTGCCTGGAACGTTCGAACGGAAAGCTGTCAAATTGTTCACAACATGCAAACATTCAAATGAGATAAGTTGGGAACCAATCGAGGTCGAAGGATGCATAAGAGTAGAAGCCCGAATCGACACAAAGCTCGGTGATGAGCCTGCCGATGTCTTACAAATTATGGAAGTACTCGATGCCCAAGAAGATGATTCACAACTCGTCAAGACTGCAGCTCTTTGAGACGAAGAGATAGTTCCAAACGAAGAGCCTTGTAACAAAACATGAACACTACCTGAGCGCGGAACTTGAGATTTGTTGGTTGATGCAAGTTCAGGAACATCGAACACCACAACTACAGCTGCTTTTGCAGTCTGTGTACCGACCGAAACTTCAATAATCTGGGATTTGAGTGCTCCAGCTGACGTCTTCATTGCCACTGATGAATCAGAATTCCAAATGGTCGCTTGCACAGCTGAGCCTCCGGCCTTCACATACATCGATGCTGAAGATACCGAGAACGAAGATCCTACAACTGTGATTGACAAACTGCCAGATGAAGGCAAGTTTACGTTGCCAGAAGACATGTTTGAAACAAACAGAGCACTGATAACATCGGGACGATTAAATGAAACAGATGAGGCGAGGTCGCTCCAGAAGCCCGCCAAAGAAACTTGCAATCTCAAACCCTGCTTCAGTCCAGAAGCAACTCGACAACGCAAAGAGCTCTCAGCATTCCATATGGTTGATGCAACAGCGCTCCATCCGAGTCGAACGGAGGATCGTGTCATCGAATTGGATCCAAAACCGCTACCAGACACCAACACCCATGTCGAACCGGTAGTTGGCGAGTTTAAGCCTTGAGGGCGCAAAATCAGCTGATCGTAGGTGTATACACATGATGCGGATGACTGCAAGCGAGCCAGCGATACAGTTGCAGATAGACCTTGCCCAACACCTGCGTTGGGTCTTAGGCTGATAGCTGAATCTGATACCCAGAGGCTGCTACGAGAAGCCGAAAACAAAATGCGAACCATGGGGCTGTAATTTGCATACGCCAATGATGCGCACAAGAAGAAAACGTTGGTCCCGCCAGTAGTGGACGACACTGAAGCTCCATAAATCTTCTGTATGGAGGGAGTCGAGAAGGACAACGATGAAAGTGCGCTGCCTAGAGTTCCTTTGAACCCATGAGAAGAAAATGAAATCGCAAGGAAACCTCCACTGCCACTCGAAGCTTTTCCAATCACAAGACTATCGGACTGCCAGATAGAAAGCACGCATGCGCTACCACCGATGCGGCTTGCCGCAGAGCCTGAAGATGATCCAAGTGACGAACCAATTACAGCAACAAATAAAGAACCTGACGCGAGCGGTGACGCTACAACGCTTGAATTTTTAACAACCGGGGACATATACGACAACAATGTTGAAAGTAAAGCAGAACGTATGTCAACCGATATTGCCACGCTTGGTGATGAGGCAAAACCTTCAGCAATTTTCAATCGCAAAGCTGAAGAAGCTTTCCACTCAGTCATCTGTGCAGCAGATCCTCCAGTGGACGACTTGGGGGACGATTCTTCAGAGGACATATGTCTTCCATACACAGTTGCAAACGCCGATCCAGTGACGGGTAGATTAATCGCAAATACGGAAGACACAGAGACACCAACGAAGGTAAACAATTGCGTTGCACTGCCTGCTCGGATGCTTGAGGATGAAATAACTGGTAAATGAACGCCGCGACCACGCATGACCTTAGCAATTATTGAACTCTCTGCTATCCACAACGAATACTCTGCGGATGTCAGACCAATGTTAACTTTTGCAGATATGCCGCACACACCGACATGGCCTGTCAATACAACAACAATACCGCCTCCGGTAGATGGACCGGCAAGTAAACTTCCATGTCGAATAAATGGTAAGTTGTACGACAACGCAGACGACAAATGTGGTCCCCTGAAACCATCGACAGAAGCCAGCATGTTTGTAAAATCATGCGACACAGATGTTTTCGATCGCAAATTTGAGGTGGATATCCATGATGATAATTCTACAGCACTACTGCCCAAACGGAACGCAGCGCTTGAAGGCAAATTTCCGAAACTTGAGCCAGTCATGGTGATGAAAATACATCCTGTCGTGGGCACATTGGATCCTTGGATAGACGAGATGGTAGGCAGAGACACAGACGCATTGAAGCTGCTTGGGCGGCTTTGAGCACCAACAGTAATTGATATCATAGAAAATCTGATTGTACCGCAAGATTTCATGTACAAAGATGAGATGGATTGCCAAACGGTCAACTCAAATGACGTTTTTCCCAAACGAGCAGATATTGATGCATCAAATGCAGAAAAGTCAGACCCTGTTACAAAAAACAATATCGAACCCGAGGTTGTGGAATATTTAGAATTATTCTGAAACGTTTGATCGACAACTTCCAATTTGGGAGTGAAGAAACTCCAAGAAAGAGACAATGAGCTTAGCGGTCGGAATATTACAGATGCTGCTAACTGCAGAAGCTTGCCCACGCCAGTAGCAGTCCGACAAATTAAATTAGATGAAGATGACCAAAACGTAGACTTGCATGCAGATGGTCCAAGAACAAGAGATGGACTAGCAGACCCTCCAAAAAATGCTCCAGAGACTGACAAAAATTGAGATCCAGAAGATGGACCATGCATCATGTGAACACCGGAAAGTGCCGCTCTTTGTATGGGAAGGCTAAATGTTGAATTGGAAGCCTTCTCATTGATACTTAAAACAACACTCAATTTGCTTGAGCTCAACGAAACTACTTTCAAATGTGTAGATGAATCGCTCACCCATCTTGAGATCTCCACAGCTGAGCCTTTCAACCTTATTCTCGATGTCACACAATACACTCCCAAAGCAACACCACTAACTGTAACAACTTGAGAACCGGTCGTAGCCAGTTGATCCAGCGAATGCGACGTCAATTCGTGAAGAGTCAGCAACGTTGAAATATTGAGAGGCTTGGATAATAAACTTCCTGATGAGACCACAACAGATGCTCCAACAGGTCTCTTTGATCCAGCATTTATTTTGCAAGTCAATGACGAGTCCGATCGCCAAAAAATAGACGCACAAGATGATCCAGTAATGATGGCTTTTTGGCTGTAACTATGGAATCCTAATCCTATGCCAATTATTCGCGTGATTAATGCTCCAGAGGCTGGAATTTGCATGTGCTCCCAAGTCAATAAACTTGGGATGTCATGGCTGAAGAGACTGGTAACTGAGTTTACCAAGGCCATCATACTCACTTTATAAGCAAGAGAATCACGGACCCCGCAAGGAATCTTTGAGGCGATTGACGAGTCAGATTGCCACACAAGACGTTCCGCAGCGGTACTTGAAAAAGTAATCATGCTGCGGCTGTAATCCGAAAGGGCAAAGGATAGACCTAGAACACTAGCTGAAACAGAACCCGAGGTGGGTGCATTTGTTGGTGAAGAAGACGACAAAGATGCTACGTTGAAGGTTAAAAGAATCGCCGAGGACGAAGAAGTCCCCGCAACAGAGGCAATTACAAGCACGCAATGTCTACCAGATGAAACTTTCACAACCATACAAGAATCCGACATCCAAACGCTGCTTTCAGGAATACTATCATGAATTCGAGAGCTGCCAGACACTCCAAATCGTGCTTGGCCTATTCCGGTTACTGTCAAAGAGACCGATCCAGATTTGGGCGCATTCGAGTTTATAGAGGATGTGATGGGTGATTCGTATGAAAGATATCGTGTAATAATGTGCCCAGGAGTACTCAAAGCACTGGAAACCGTGGCCTGCAAGGAGTTACCAGCACCACGCACTGTTTTGCAATTGATGCTCGAATCTGATTTCCAATGAGATATTGCACAAGAACTGCTGCCCAAAACGAGTTTGATGCTTGAGGAAAACAATCCCATGTTGGCACCAACAGCTGTCACAGAATTGCAACCTGTTGAGGCAACCACATGCGCACCAATCAAAGACAGCGATACCACGTCGAATGAAAACGTGCCGGAAACACTCCCGAAACGGGAGTCAAGGGAAACAACAGTATCCTTGATGGGCATGAAAGCACCACGAGAAATCTTCAACACTATAGAAGAGCTAGCTGTCCAACGAGTCGCTTGTGTTTGAGAAGAAAAGACTACCGCTTTTGGCGAAAAGCTGGCATCACCGAATGCGTTGCCAAAAATTGTCACAAAGGTTGATCCGCTTCTGGCACTATTCGACTTTTCTGAAATTCTCAACAAAGGTTTGTCCACAGAAAATGCTGTTTCATTGATATATCCAAACTGGCATGTAACAGAAACTATTGCAGTTTGAACCATTCCACTGAATCCAACAAGACCGACTCTGCTGACAACATTGGAGTCTGATATCCATGCATCACTTCTTGATGCAGTGCCTAAAAATCGGCTTCGTGAAGACCTTGCGACGACTCCAAAACGAGTTCCAAAAACAGTAACGCTTATTAATGACGTTGTTGCAATATTCAAAGGCGACCCCGAAGACAACGCAGGAACAAGATAGGAAAGTGCCAAACTCAAAGTGGAAGTGGCTTGTCTTGTAGAAGCTACAACACCAATATTATGACCAGATCCCGAAGAAACTTTACATCGGATGGATGACGCTGACAACCAAATAGATGATAGTGCGGATGATTGGTCATGGCGAATCGAAGAAGATGTAAAATCATAAATTCCGAACTGCCGAGTAATAAGGTCCATGGAGATGCTGCCAGTGGTCGGTGAAGTTTGCGCCGCAGCAAGAAGTTGGTGCACTTCGAAAGACATCGCAAATGACATGGATGCACTTTGACTTCCTGATGTTGAAGTGATAACGTACATTGCAGAGGAACTTGAGACTTTAGCCAAAACAGAGCTGTCTGATCTCCACGAAAATGCAAGACTATTTGTCAATCCAAGTCTAACGGATGAAGAGTGGCTGGAAAGTCCAAAACCTTGACCTTGTATGATTACTGACACAGATCCACTTAATGGAGCTCTTAAAGAATCAACATTTGAAATGTGGGGCAATGCGAAAGTCAAAGCGCGTGAGAGAGATCCGGTTGAAAATGAACTGAAAATTGAAACACAAGCCGAAACTCGATTTGAGAGGCCATGGGCAACTTTGACCCTGAGAATCGAGTCTGAACTCCACAGAGAACTTGAAGTGGACGTAGCTCTTAGAGAGGCCACGTTACAAATCGATCGAGATCCCAAGTTGGAACCTGTAACATGCAAATAAACAGAACCAGTTGTCGGCACGAGCGCATTCGATAGGCGCAGAATGCTGACAGCGTCCCATGTCAGCAATGCTGCCTCAGGAAATACATACAAACTTGCTTGCCTAGCCACAGACACAACACAAGAGAGCTTTCCGTATCCAAAAGAAATTTTCCCAAGAATTGAAGAATCCGATTTCCATATTGAATATTGAAATGATGTCGAAAACTTGGTATCTGCAGCTTGAACAAATCTGACTGCAACAGAACCACCTACTGAAGCGAAAAATGCGCCCGAAACAGTGACAAAGACGGAACCAGAAGCTGGAGAGTTCAAAGGACTGACGCTGGATATCACGGCTCGAGAAAATGTTAAAAGGGAAGAGGTAGACCGATGCTGTTTGTCAGTAGAAACTGACACTGCAAGGTTGATACCAAAGCCGGCAGCACTTTTGCAAGTCACAAAAGAGTCCGATCTCCATAATGAACCCTTACAACTTGTAAAAATGATACGTGCGGATGAAGAAGGATTACCAAATCCATTCCCTGATATTGAAACCACACCATCGCCAGTTGATGGAACGACTGCGAAAGAGACAAGTTTGCTCAGCGGCACCAAATAACTCAAACTCCAGTATGAGGCCGAAGAATTTGCACGAAGAAGAACAACGCTGATGCTGACTGAAAGGCGCTGCCCTGCACCAGCAGAAACCCTAGCTCTTACTGCACTATCAGAAAACCAATTAGAGCCTTCGGAAGCAGATGCACCAAATGAAAAGCCTGGAGACCAATCGATACAGCCAAAATTATTTCCTATGACTGTAACAGACAGAAGCCCAGTGGACGGCAAAGATAAAACAATCAACGATGATAACACAGGTGAGCTGAATGTTATCACGGACGAAATGGCCCCAAATGAACCAGCTGTACTAACTTTTAGCAGTAGTGACCTCGATGCGCCAGATGGTATTTTGAGATTCAGGACGGAATCGCTGACCCACACTGTCGAAAGCGTAGAAGTTCCGCCAAACACAATTCCCTGCGACATTGCAGAAATGCTAAATCTGAATCCAAGAATCGTTGAGCTGACAGAACCAGAAACAGGTAGCGTAGAACCAGACACAGTAAAGGGAGCCGGAGCATCAAACAGAGCAGCACGGGTGATAGACGAAATCAAGTGCAAACTAACACTCAAGGCCAATTGTGCTACAGAGCCAGCTGGAACTTTAGAAACGATGGAGGAATCAGAAACCCATCGATTGCTTCCTGCAGCCGAAGACCCGCAGCGAATCGCCGGAGAATACGATGCAAAACCAAAAAGGTTTCCAAAAAGCGTGACTGATGAGCTTCCGGTGGTCTGAATCATTGAAGAGTTGCTTTTAAGAGCCAACACTGCGTTGTATGATGCCCACAAAACTTCAGACAGAGATTTTTGAAGAGCCACTGAAACCACTATTCCTAAACTTGCTTCACGCCCCATAGTAGCCTTGGACTTGATCGACGAATCCGATAGCCATACTGAGCTCGAAGAGCCGGAAACTTGGATCCTGGAAGCACTCGTAAAGCCATTTAAACCAAACGATGAGCCAAAGATAGTCACCGACAAAGAACCAGATTTCGCTAAATTTACAGTTGTCAATGCTGACATTTTCGGTGGGGACATAGATAAGTAGACTGCTGATGCAGAGCCAACGCTGTTGAGAACACTTGCACGAATGTGAATGAAAACACCTTCAATGCAATGAGCCTTGCACAAAACCGAAGAATCTGAAACCCAATTTGACACAGGTGTATTGCTGACTTTCAAAAATATTACAGATGAAGAATGAAATGTACCAAATCCAGCTCCAAATGTAGAGATAGATAATGCACCGGAAGCAGGCACAGTTTGTCTATCCATGGTACTGATTGACGCGCTCCCGTAAGATAACAACCTTGACATTTGCCCCGATTGCAAAAATATTGAAATTTGGACTGACAAATTAACTCCAACAGCAGGAGCAAGGCGACAAATGATCGAGCTATCCGATCTCCAGGTTGATTTCAAGCAAACTGTTGAGCCTGCCTTGACAATAGCATGCGATCGAGCATCTGTGTCTAGGGGACCTGCAGGTTGATGCGCAAACATGCTCCCTCTGATCGAGATGGACACAGTGCCCGTAGCTGGTGCTACGGAGGCAAATTGCCACTCAAGCGGCAGCGGTTTGTTGTAACTTAACATGGAAGAATGGAATCCAACCTGAGATGTCGATGATGCAGAGACGGATCGATATAAACCGATTCCAGGCAAGAGTTTGCACCTAATGGAAGACGAGGAAACCCAATTTGAAGACGAACAGGCTGTTCCACCAACAGAGACACGCTGAGATCGACCATTGTTGGAAAGTCCCATGGCTGTCAATGTAATTGACGTTGATCCTGATACTGCAGCGCCAAAACTAACTAGTGCTACTATTTGCGGTAAAGCGTAAGACAAGTAAATATTTGATACCGACTTCTGCAACGCCACAGTAACATGCATGGCCAAATTTGAACCCGCTGCCGAATGAACTTTGGATACCAAGCTGCTATCGGCAGTCCAAGTTGTTATCAAGCAAGACGTACCACCGATTTGAGTGACCAAAGAAGATGCGCCAAAATAGAGATTACTTCCTAAGACGATCACGTCTACTGCTCCAGTTGATGGAATGGTACTTGGGATTGTTGTACCATTGTCAACATGCAATGCAGGTGTAGCAAAAGTAAATAAACGTGAAGCTGAAGAATACTGAAATCCTGAGGTGACGAAGATGGGAAGGCCGGCTGCACATCCTGAATTTACCTTGCAGAAGATGCTGCTGGAAGACGACCAGACTGAATTTTCGCAATTAGTTTTGTATACAGATGCAGTTGGTGATTGGCTCGATAATCCATAATGGGAGCCTATCACGCAGATGACGGATGAACCACTTGACATAACTGCTTTGGCAGGAACAAGTACTTGGACAATTGGAGTATCGGCGGAGAAAGCCGATGTCACTGAGCCGACTTGCCACCATATCGTTACCAGTACGGAACGCCGACTTCCAATGAAACTATGAGAATTCCTTGAAACGACAGAGGTATCTGAAATCCATACGACTTCTGAAGTTGCAGTAGAACCGTGGGTAACCACGCGATTGTTCATGTTGGAATAATATCCAAAATGTAGACCTGAAGTGGTAACGGAGACAGCTCCTGTTGCTGGTGAATTTGATGGAGCGCCGGCAGAAAAAACTACAGGCTGCAGATAGCTAAAAGCTCCACTTAAACTGGACAGCTGTGAATTCACAGTGACGGAAACGGAAATGAGCTTTCCGGCACCTCCTGGAATTTCGCATGATATCAACTTGTCATTGTACACTATTATAGATTCACAATTTGTGAATCCTAGTGAAGGTGCATTGCTGGGGCCCATTGAAACTGAAACCTTTTCATAGGCTGAGGCAAAATTGACACCTCGAATGAACACCATACAAGTTCCAGAAGTGCTGCAGGTTCGAATCGATAAATCATGGATGACAGGGAGGTCAAAAGAGAACATTGCGGCCACTGTTGATCGAGAATTTACATCAACTGTCACATTTAGGTTTGGTCCTGCCCCACTTGGAATCAGCAATCTGACTGATGAGTCTGAAGTCCAGGCGCTCATTAACAAAGCAGTTGGACCAAGTGATACGTATGGTGCTACGTATGGTCCGAGTTTTGCACTCACACTTGACTGAAGCTTTCCAAAATTGACGCCTAAAAGCGTAATGGAAACCCTTCCGGTTGCAGGTCCATTGCCTGACGCCAAAACAAACATGGAGTGCTGATCAAATGAAAAAGCCATGGAAAGAGACGCAACTCTATTTTGAACAGATATCGAAATGACAGGGCTTCCGATACCCGAGATTCCTTTACAGTGCATTGAAGAACCAGACATCCACAGCGTTGCTTCGCAACAGCTACGACCAATTCCCATAGAAACCGAAAAATCATTTTCCGAGTAAGATGAACCGAAAATCGAAATGCGCATACTTCCAGTTGATGCCGAGTTTGTCATTGTTAATGACGATAAGGTCGGCAAGTCTAATAGCCATTGCAAACCAGTTGAGCCTTTTGACAGGGATATGCTCGAAGTGACAGGAAATAGAACACCTTGCATGGAAGAGTATCGCAAAACGGTGGAAGTATCCGATTTCCAGATGGACGTCTGTGAGGAACTTCCTCCAACTCTGATGGCAGGAGAAACGTCGAATCTGGCATAATTACTACCAAACACCGAAACAGAAACAGATCCAGTGGAAGGTTTGTTCAAATTATCGACCATAGAAACGGCGGGAGAATGAAATGAGATCTGAACTGTAGACGAATACAGATTGACAACAGAGACTGCAACAGATACAGATGGTAATAGTATGTTTTCGGCCACTTTGCAGAGGACTGAACTTTCCGACTTCCAGGAACTCATCGAACATACAGTGTATCCAACTTGTGCGCGGATTGAGGGGCCAACTGCTGCAAAATTTCGACCTGTGATAGTAGCTATGGCTAAGCCTGATGAAGCCAAAGCTAAATGAGCTGCAGAGGCAATTAATGGCGTGTTCCAAGAAAAACAATTGCTCAATGATCTCGTTAGTTGAGCAACCGACACAACAGTGCTCAATGTGAATCCATATCCTGATGACATTTTTCCTAGCACTGCACTGGTGGAACTCCAAGTTGATGAGGTTAATGAAGTAAATCCTACTCGCGCAAAATTTGACATTGCAACAGAAGAAAAGCCTGACCCCAAGATAGTCAAACTTGAATCACCACTTGATGGTGCATTTGTGATAGATATTGAGGAAGCAGATCCTGGTACAACAAACGAGATGCTAAACAAATCCAATCCAACTGCAACGGAAACACTGACAACTACTTGTCGAACGGATTGGATCCCCGAAGCAACCTTGAAAGTCAAAGAACTATCTGAAAACCAGTGTGATCTTTCGGAAGTAGATCCATGCAGCTTTGGCTGTGGAGAAGCATTGAATCCAAAATACATGCCAAATACAGAAATGCCGGTGCTTCCAGATGATGAAACAGAACTCGCAATTCTGACGCTCGATACAAGGGGAACATTATACGAGCAAATTTGGGTTATGGTGCCAGCTCGACGCTGTGAGCTTGTAGATACGGCTAGCGTAGACCTACTTCCTTGAACCGTTTTGATCACCAGCGAGGAGTCGCTAAGCCAAATAGTTGTGGAAGCTGCGGTGTCGAATATACGAACTCTGTGCGAAAGAAAAGATCCAGAAGACGAGCCAAGAATAGAGACCATAGATGATCCACTTGATGGGAAATTTGTCGATTTCATGCTAGATGTCGCTCCTAGAGCAAATGTGAACGATTGAGTCAATCTCGAGTTTCTTAGCTGAACACTGACTACAGTTGACAAACCGAAGTTGGAGCCTCGAGGTACCTTTGGCACAACTGAGCTGGTAGAAATCCAAAAACTTCCTTCCTGAGCGGAAAATCCGAAAAGGGAGCGTGCACTGATACGATGCAGCCCGAAATTCGATCCCGACAGAGTCGCAAAAAGGGCTCCACTCGTGAGAACATTGGTGGCGCTGAAAACAGTGGAGTGAACCACTGCGTTGAAAGATAATGCAAGACTGGAGCTTGCAGTAAAAACAACTGAAGATACCACAATGTTGGCTCCTGTTGCACTGCCTCGTGAAACTTTGCAAACTATGGAACTTTCAGCGAACCATTTGGAATTTTCGCATGCCGATGCACCACTTTTTGTTGATGCAGACGCGTCAAGAATTCCCAAACCAACCGAAATAACTTCGAACGAAGTTGATCCAGTGGACGCAACGTTCAAAGATCCGAGAAACAACACTCGTGGAGACACATATGACAAAGACCGAGTCAGCGAAGCGGTTTTCAAACTTGATGAGATCAAAACCGTCATTGATGCAAGTAGTCCGTGGCATGATTTGGATACGATTAACGTGTCTGATATCCAAGAATGACTCAATGTTACGGAGAATCCCATTCTGGCCGATTGTGATCGAGATAGTTGACCTGCATTAGAACCAAATAATGTCACTGAGACTGAGCCAGAAGTCGGCAACCCTATCTGAGTGAGAGACGACATTGAAAGGAACGGGAAGATTGATTGCGTAATCGAGAACATTGAAGATTGCGAACCAACAGAAACGAGAAAACTGACTCGAGCGATTCCTCCATGCACTACTCTACACCTGATAGCCGAATCGGATGTCCACTGTGAAAACCGACATGAAGAGCCATCCAGGACAACTTTTGCAGAAGGATTCTGCAACGAAAACCCAGACCCACCTAACAAAGTTATCAACGCTGCACCGGAGGTCGCAAAACCAACTGATGCATTCAATACAAAAAATGAACTAAGGCTAGGGCGATCGTAAGAGAGTATGGACAACTTATAAGACCATAGAGATCTCACTGAAATGACCATACTGAGAGACGCTCTCAAAGTGACAGGAGACACAACCTTTGCTAAAATACAGGAATCTGCAACCCAAAAAATAGCACTCGATGCAGATGCTCCTATTCTCAACTTAGCCAATGATAGAGAGTGCTGAAAACCACCGTAATCGGATCCAGTCACGGTTACTGAAGCAGAACCCGACACAGGGACGTTGGTCGAAGACACGGCAGATATCAAGGGGGTATCATGGGTCAAACTTCGTGTAAATAAAGGTGAACTCTGCCTACTAGATGATGCTTTGACAGTGTACACATCAGCAACATTGCGACTAGATTTGGTAACAATGCACGAATCTGAAATCCACGTGTTGTATTGAGCACTGCTAGTATGAACTTGAGCCTTGGGTGACACACCAACAGCTCCAAAAGAATAACCGATGAATGACACAAGATTCGCTCCGGATGAAGGCAGCAGAGCGGACTTGATGCTTGAAACAAAGCAGTTCAAATAACTTAGTGCTCGTGACAAAGTTCCGACTGAGACTTTGCTCAACGAAAGAGTTAAGGGCAATGCGACCGCGACACCTTGATTCAACTTGCAATTGGCTGATGAGTCAGAAACCCATGTAGAAACTTCAGCGGAAGAGGAGCCAGTGCCAACTCGAGGTGTCGTGTGATAACATCCGTACATTGCTCCAACTACAGATATGCTGAATGCGCCAGTAGCTGCAACACTAGACCGAACTTTGAATGATGACACTTGAGCCACAGAGAATGAAACGATTGTAGACAACGACGACACTTTTGAACTAAATGATACAACTAAATTTTCAATCATGATGGCACTGGCTGCAATCTTGGAAGCTAAAGCAGAGTCGCTCATCCAAGAGCTTTGCAGCGAAGATGATTGTCCCAAACGTGACGTAAGAATCGAAACGCTGAACACGCCAAATGAGCTCCCAAACAATGTCATAGATATTGATCCCGAAGAGGGATTACAAGTAGTTTCAATCGAAGAGACGCTGACTGAAGAATAGCTCACTACAGAGGTAGTTATTGAAGAAAGCTGGGCCACCGTTACTTCCATGGACAATACTGCACCTTGTCCAGCAGTTGCTTTTGCAGTCATGCATGATGATGCAATCCAATGAGAAACTTCGGAGCTCGATGATCCTATGCGAGAAAGCACTCTGGAGCTGTCGAGTGAACCAAATGACGAACCAATCACGTACAACAACGACGATCCACTTGCTGGAGCTGCACGAGCAACTGCAACTAGGACTGAAGGAAGCCTGTAAGTCACTAACAAAGTTGCAGATCCCGACTGCATGTAAACAGAAATAACTACAAGAGAGTCTTTTCCCAATCCCGATGATGCCTTTGCCAACAGCGCAGAGTTGGAAACCCATAACGTTGATTCAACGGTAGTCCCCATTAAACGCGTGGCTGCTGACATTACTGTAACGCCCAAATTTGAAGCAGTTAATGATACACCACAGCTCCCACTTGCTATAGGGTTTGAACGCAGCGCTGATGGCGCAGGCCTGTCGTAGGACAGCGCATCACCTAAAGAACCTACTTGCTTGGAAATTGAAACTTTCACTCGTAATCCCAATGATATTCCGGACATGGTTTTGATGTTTAGGGAGGAATCTGAAATCCAGGTCGAAGACGAGACAGAACTGAGACCTGATTTCAAGCCAGCAGAGTTTTGAAAAGAAAAAGACGTTCCAAACAAGCTGACAGAAATAGATCCGGATGCTGGTGAATTGCATGTAGCCGATGATACCACAGGCTCTTTGTAAGAATAAGTGTGTGAGGCAGATCCACTACCACATGCCGAAATAACAATCGGGAGCGTGCTAGAAAAACCTCGTGAATTCAGTGAAACCACACTTGAATCCGATGACCAAACACTGAACTCTGCAATCGAATCACCCATTCTGTTACTAAGACTCAAACGAATGAAACCAAAACCGGTTCCCAGAGCAATAACAGCCACACATCCCGTAGAAGGCAGCAATTTATCGGCCAACTGAGGAACTAACAGATCATACGACAAAACCAAAGACATGGAACTCGATCGCATCATCAAACTTACTGTCAAAGGAACACGGTTGCATGCGCCCATTGTCATTTTGCCTAGAATAGACGACACGGATGTCCAAACTGTTGACACTGCAGAGGATACTGCCATGACAGATGGGGAATAAGCAAATATTCCAAAAGAGGAACCAATTACGGTAACAATGTTTGAACCAGAACGAGGTTGATTGGTAGCCGTCGAAGATGAAACGATTGATATAAGGTATGAGAACAGAGACGATGCAGAACCAACAAGATTTGATACGCTGACACGAGCATGCATGGCAAAAGAAGTGCCTGAAGAAATTTTGCAGACGATCAAGGAATCCGAAAGCCAGTTGGATCGCTGACAAGAACTGGACCCAACGGTGAGCCTTTGAGAAAACCCAAACGCTCCAAGCTGTACAGAATGGAGAACAACTTCTGAACTTCCCGAAACAGCAGAATTCGACGAAATGATCAAGACAGTGGGTGCATCATAGCTCAAAAACCTTGTCTTAGAGCCAACAGAACCCGAGGCCGAGATTGAGATCACTGCCGCCGCAAACAATCCTGATGGCGATCGACACGAAAAAGAGGAGTCACTTGTCCACCTGGTAAATTCCTGAATGGTGACGATGATGCGGGAACGAATGGACTGACTACTGGTGCCAAAATTGTTGCCAAAAAGGGAAAGAATAACTGAACCAGACGACGGAACGTTAGATTTCAAAGCTTCGCTCAACGCTGCGGTATCATAGGAGAGGAACGCGGATGCTGAATCAAAACCAAGGTGAACCGATATGGAAATCACCGATTTGATAGAAATACCAGATGGTACTTTTGAATTAACACTGCTGGATGAAATCCATAATGATGCGCTACCAGAAGTGACAGTAACTTTAAGAACCAAAGTAGAATCAAAAGTCGAGGCGAGCATACCAAACATGGTAACACATGAGGCACCAGAAACTGCTGAATTGGTTTTCTCTACTGAACTTATCATAGGATTTGTAAAGGATAAAATCTGCGAAAATATTCCATTCACTCTGCGATCAGAGGTCACGATGAGAGGAGGAGAAATTCCGGTTCCTGCACTTGATCGGCCTCGGATGGAAGATTCAGAACACCAAAGCGAGAACAAGGACGTTGAGGGTCCAATACGAATAGAGCCGCTTCGAGACGAGAACCCGAGATTACGTCCTAATAGTACTGCATGAGATGCGCCAGTTAACGGAAGCGATTTCAGTGTTGTATTCCAAAGAAAAGGAGCATCATAACTTGTAACACAGGTCGCGGATCCAAATATTTGCGAAATCGTTGCTTTGATGGCGTGAGATATGCTCGCTCCACTGATGACTTTGCAAGATAGAGAACTGTCAGAAGTCCAAATAGATTGCATCGATGCAGATGAGCCAGCCGCCACGCGCGCCGATACCCTAACCGTGCCGAAAAATGATCCCAGCAATGTTATCAAAGTGGATCCACTGGAAGGCACATTCGCGTTTTGAGAGAGGAAAATTGCAGGTGCATTGAACGAAAAAACGGAGGACACCGAACCGACTAAACTGTACGCAGATATAACAATTCTCCAAGATATTCCTGTGCCAGAAACCATTCTACCTGCTACAAGCGTATCGCTGCTCCACATAGTGACTGCGCAAGAGGTAAATCCCATTCTAGAATTTTGAGTATACTGTTGTATTCCATAATTCAAACCGATCGTAGAAACGAGAACAACGCCTGTCGCAGGAACATTTGTGATCCCTGCTCCTGACACAGAAGGTCGGGCGAATGAGAAAGCATTAGTCAACGTTGAGATTTGGAGGTTAGAGTTCACCGAAATCCAACGCTGATCCAAATAATTCATCGATCGAGTGCATAAAGCAGAAGAATCAGAAACCCATCGTGAGACATCACAGGATACAGTACCAACTTTGATGAGAGGAGAGCTGTCTTTGGTTGCGAATCGTCTTCCAACAACTGTTATTACCGACTTGGCCACCACGGGATGATCTACAACTGTACTTGAGGACAGAACCGGCCCATCATAAGTGCTGGCGAGAATCAAAGAGCCGGTGTTCAGTATCACGCTAACTGCAACGCTTGCGCCTGATAGCGCCTGAGAAGGAGTTTTGCATACTGCGGTAGAAGTTGATGCCCACAAGCTTGATTCGCACGTCATTGTGCCAATTGTGATGGTTCCAGAACAGGACACGGAACCAAAAGTACCTTTTAGGGAAATAATGAAGGCACCAGTCGTCGGAAAATTAGACGCATTCACAAGCGTGACAACTGGAGAGTTGAACGAAAGAGCATTGGTGAGTCCTGCCCCAACATTTTTGCCAGTTGTAACAACAATCATATGAGAAGCTCGGGATATCAACATATTCATATGGCCAAGTAGCGACGAGTCTGATATCCAGACAGAACTGCGCGAGCTACTCCCCAGAACCCTCAAACGCGACGAATAGGCATGAGTACCAAGAGATTTCACAAACATAGTAACAAACACAGATCCCGAGGAAGGACAATTCGAGCTGCTCAACCTTGATGCCTTTGGAGCATCGAATGAAATTATCGCAGACGCAGACCCAAATTGTTGTTGTAAACTTATCAGCACATTCAGGAACGATCCTGCGCCTGCACTTGATTTAAAAGCAATTGCAGAGTCACTTGTCCAGTGAGTTACCGATACCGATGAGGGTGACAACTTTGCATTACTACTGCTACCACTATTTGCAAAATTGGAGCCAATTAAACTCACAGTTGAACTGCCACTGGAAGGGATGTCAAATCCAAAAGTGATTGCTGCCGGGGAGGGCACATAAAATGAAATCGCTGAAGATAATGTTGTGTTGGATAACGTTGCTACAGAGGCAATCGCAGCGATAGAGCGGCCAGAACCAGGTGACAAACGGGTCATCAAAGAAGATTCAGATACCCACACTGTGGATGTGTGACAGGTCACAAAGCGCAGTCTGGGTGACATGTCTAGAGTTACATATGAACGTCCGGTTAATGAAATGAATACATGACCCGTAGCGGGAAACAACGCCGAGCTTGTTATTCTAATTGTGGCTGGGAATTCAAATGTAACAGCATTTGTGACAGAACCTTGTTGGGCACCAACTGACACCCTTACCGAGTGCAACCTAGAGGAGCCAGGCGTAATTTTGCAAAGCGTTGCGGTATCTGCAATCCAAGAGGAAGCTTCACACGAAGATCTGGCAAGAGATGCACCCGGTGATTGATCAAAACTGAATCCCATCATGACCCCTAAAACCGAGATGGTCGAGCTTCCTGTAGATACTAGGACAGAAGCCAACGCAGAGTGAACTATTGGCCTGGTGTAAGAAAATGCCAGAGTGAGCGATGAGACGCGGCCCAGAAGATTGATTGAAGAACTAAGAAGCAAACCAACGCCAGAAGGCACAGAGCATAGTAAATGGCTGTCTGATGACCAAACTGTCGCAGAACATCCACTCCCACCAATTCTGGAGCTCAAATTACTGCTGGGGAAGGTTCCCAAATTGTAACCAAACATGGTAACATGAAATCCCCCAGAAGTGGGGCCAAACACAGGAGCCACACTACTGATGACGGGTATGTCGTACGAGAATGCACGCGGATAAGTGTTGTTAAGACCTTGAAGTCTGACATTAACGTCTTGGGCGACATCGACACCGGGAGCTAAAAGGCAAGTTACGATAGTGTCACCAATAAATGTAGAAGTCAAGCATTCAGATTGGCCAATATATACTTTGATATCATATGCAGTAACACCAAAATTGCTGCCATACACAAATAAAAGCTTGTTGCCGGTTGTGGGCGCGTTGCCAGGGTTTATAGCAGTGATTCTGGGGCCATCATAAGAAAACAGTCCATTAGAAATTCCTATCAAACCTTCGAGCTCAACTTCAACAGAGTGAACGTAGCCTGCCCCGAAAAACACCGAGCAAGCAATCGAGGAGTCTGAGAAGTACGAAACTGGTTGACAGCGAGTGGCACCAATGACTACTTTTGGTGATGCTCTCCTGGTTCCAAAATTATATCCAAGCAGGGTAATGGATAAAGATGATACGATAGGCCTGTTGGGTGGCCACAGAGCAGTTACTTCGGGAACAATGAAGCTGACGAGATTCGAACAAAGAGATCTTCCAGAAAGGGCGGACACTACAATTTCCAAAGCACCTCCTAAGCCCGCCGGGGATTTGCACAAGATGGTGCTAGATGAAGTCCAAAATGATGACTGCATCAGAGTATTTCGCAAAGAGGCACTTAAAGAAATTTGATTCAAGGGCAACCGGCTTCCATAAAAGGTAATCATTGCGGCTCCGGTCACGGGACTGAAACTCTGGTCGGCAGAGCTTACTGAAGGCAACTGGTACGACAACGCTATGGACGAAGACCAGCGCTGACTTGTAACCGATACTTGTACGAACCGATCCAAGGAATTTCCAACAGCTGCTGATCTACATGAAACCGAAGAATCGGACATCCAGGTGTTGCTTTCACATGCTGAAAATGAAATCCTCACTCTGGGGCTGAAAGAAGACATACCGACTGAGGACCCGATGACAGTAACATAGGATGATCCCGTCATAACAACTTCAAGCAATGCAGATGACACGATTAGCGGAACGTTTATAGAAAATGCTAGGGAAATTGTCGACGACTGCAAAAAGATAGTGACAGCTGATGCCAACTGATTAGAAATGCCCATCGATGATTTGGCTACGGCACATGAATCCGACATCCAGATTGAAGACATTGGTGCTGAGGCTCCAAGTTTTGAATCAGGTGATACCATGTATGTTCCAAAGTGTCGCCCTTGGATAAAATGCTTTGAGGATCCAGTAGACGGAGCATTTGCTAAACGAAGTCCACTGACAATCGATGCTGAAAACGAAAGCGCGATGTGATGCTGAGCAGAGGCGCCTGCAACGTCAACATTGACATAGCAGGATCTAGAGTTACCAGAAGAAACTTTGAGAACGACATGGGAGTCTGAAAACCACAATGAAAAAAGCATCTTGGTGAATTCCAACCTGGCGACGGACGAAGTTGAAAATGTACCCAGATTGGCTCCTGACAAATACAGGAGTTTTGATCCAGAAGTTGGCAAGGGTAAAGTTGTCTGCATATCTAGCAGGGAGTGGATGTCATACGAGGTCCTGTATGATAAGACTGAATCTTGTCCTGCAACTGAGGCTGTAACTGAAATATCAAAGCCCACGCCAGTTGACATTTTGCAAATCAGGCTGCTTGCCGAAATCCACACCGAAGATTCAGAGATTGTTGCACCTAACGAAGCTACATTCGATATACTAAAGTACAGGCCAAAAACAGTTAAGGAAACAGATCCCGATGAAGGCCTCATTCCAGAGGTCAGACCAGAGACCCTGGGCGAAGAAAAAGTCAACGAAACAAATGCACTGCTGCGCACACGAAAATAAACAGATGCATAAACAAGGCTGCTAGCACCGCTGCTGGCAGGTGCTTTTGACAAAATTGAAGAATCCGAAAACCACACTGACATCAAAGCATCAGAAATAAATTTGATGCGCTGAGAGATTCCTGATTTTCCGAACGACGCGGTGAACACTGTGATCATCAAGGCACCTGATGCTGGAACTAAACTGGTTTGAGTCAAAGTCAACACTGACGCTGCATCAAAAGAGGCAATAGAAGAACAAAAGGAAGACATGGAAGCGGCCGACACGACAACAATCGGATTTGAGGACAATCCGGCTGAGGGCTTTACAGACAAAGCAGTGTTGGCACTCCACAAAGTATATTCAGCTTGAGAGCCCCCAACATCAAACTTAGGTGAGTCCGAGGTCCTGCCAAAATTCTGACCGTAAGCCAATGCATAACGAGAACCAGTAACCGGAAAGTTGGCGTTTGCGGAAAATCTGTGGAATCGGACGCTTGAGGGGATGGGTTGGGAATATGAAAAGACTTGTGTCACCATGTTTGTTTGTTTCCGCACCGTCACGACTGCACTACGATTGCCGAATGAGCCTGCCGCCAATCTGACGACGGCACTAGATTCGGAGAGCCAAGCACTGGCTTCACAAGCTGTGCCTCCAACCCTGGATGCAATGCAACCATCAAATCTACCAAAGAAATCTCCAATTAAGGTCAAAGAATACGAACCAGAAGTGGCTCGGTGGGAACATTCTACAACACTCAAAACAGGAGCAGATGCTGAAAGCAAATTTCCTGAAACAGCCATAAGCAAACGAGACGAAACTATCAACGGCTGAGATACCCCATAAAATGTTCTGGATTTGATGCGCAATTCGGAATCGGATCGCCACACTGTACTTTGACTCGAAGTAGAACCCAAAAAGCTTCTAAAAGTCGAGTCCAAACTGCCAAAATTAGATCCAAACAAAGTGACCGAATTTGAACCAGATGTTGGAATAGTCACGTTGGCAGCAACGTGTCGAAGGTAGGGAGCTGCGAAAGAAACGACAAAACTAGCAGATCCGCGAGGTGCTCCATTTGAAATTAGAACCGGAAGATTGATTCCAAACCCCTTCATGTACTTGCCGAAAATAGCAGAGTCAGAATTCCATATTGCGCTCTCGGAAGCACTTGATGGTCGTGCAATTGAGTTGAGCGGCCAAGGGTTATCACCTATTGAAATTCTAGAAGAGCCCACGATTGGCGAAAATCCTTTGCCGATGACACTCAGAATGACAGAACCAGTAAAACCAGGCCTGACGGAGGAACAAATTGTAGGCGAAAGTGCATCGTATGAAATTGTGCTGGTAGACGAACTCATCAACATCACAGAAGTAACAAAGAAAGATGCAGAGCGCAAAGAACCCGGAAATACTTTGCATATTGCAGAAGAGTCGGAATTCCACCTCGATGACTCGCACGAGCATCCCGAAAAAGTCATCGCGTGTGTTGAAGAAAAAATGCCCAAATACAAGCCTATGACGGACAAAACAACGGAACCTGTTCTGGCGGCATTGAAGAATTGGGGAGAGCTCACTTGTGGCGGAGAAAATGACAGTGACAAAGACGCATTGCTTCGTAAGGCTCCGACCGAAACTTTCGTTGAAAACATTAATCCATTGCCAGAAGTAAATTTACAAACTAGAACACTGCTTGAGATCCAACGGGCTGCTTCTGAGATAGAACTGCCAAGACGACCTTTAGCTGAGAAGCCTGACACGCCAAATCTGCTACCAAATACAGAGATTGAAGATCCACCGGTTCCAGGAATGATAAAATGGGTTGCTGTTGAAATTGACGGAATATCGAAAGAGACATGAGTAGTTAAAGAACCCACTGAAAGAGAACTGGTTGCAGATAATGGGAGGCGCCATGATACTCCCGATGCAATTCTGGAAACCATGGAACTATCACATATCCAACGAGTGGAGCTTGCAGATGTTCCGCTAACACGTGAACCCTGTGAAACAGCAGCCATTCCATATGATACACCCAATTGAGTGATTGAAATCGAACCAGTTGAAGCTTGAACAAAAGAGAGCCTGTCTTTCTCTGAAATTACAGTAGGAGAGTCATAAGAGAGCACTTGGGTGAGGAGTGCAAGAACTTCCTTGTGATTCAACGAAACGCGGGCACTCAAAAATGATCCAGTACCACGAGGCGATTTTGAAGCGATGCTAGAATCTGAGGTCCATGCCATTCCAAAGCATGCAGTCAAGCCGAATCGCGACTTTTGAGAAACGCTTACCTGCCCGAAGGAATTGCCCATTATCGTGGCGAGCTTTGATCCAGATGAAGGGGTGTTCGTTAAAGCCAACCTCGAAATCGGTGCTGCACATAAACTGGCCGAAATGACACAAAATGAAAACGCTTTCGAAAAACTGTCGACTCGAGTGACGCTCACACTGGCTGGAAGATCAACTTGCGAACCAGAAGAAATTTTGACTGCAACAGATGACGAAGACAGCCACTTTGTGGATGACGAAGAGGTATGGGATATTCGAGACGCAATTGATGATTCGAATGCTTGAGAGGCTATCTGACCAACAAACATAAAGTGTATCGATCCCGTGCTAGGGGATATACCTGACACTATGGATGTAATGAAAGGTGCGCTAAAAGACATGATAGCAGAAATCGATCCTGAGCTCCCAAAACACGACACGCTGAGTGGTCTAGAAATTCCAATTGAGGATACAATTTTGGATGCCAAGGCTGAATCAGAGGACCATCTGGAGCTCATTGCAATCGAGTTCCCAACATTTGCACTAACGGACAGCGACGATTTATAAAAATATTGCCCATAAACTGTTGCTGAGATAGAACCAGTCAATGGAATCACGACAGCAAAGATTGAGCTTACGACTGGTCTATCCGTGGAAAATGCACCAGAAAGCAGGCCCACGGACACAGCAGAAACTTGAACATCCAACATTCTGGCAACAGAGGACCCGGTCAAGCTACGAAGGGAGCTGCTGCTGACCCAGACGGTGAATTCAGAATGAGATGCCCCAACTCTGGATGCAGCAGAAGCAGTTCCGCCAGTGATTTGCTGCCCGAGTACAGAGACTAATGTCGCTCCTGTACACGCCAAGTTCAGTGAGGCAGTTCCTGAAATGGATACAGAGTTGTAAGTGAATGCTGCCGTGATGCTGCCACTCCTCACAACAGAAACTTGAACACTAAGCATTCTGGAGCCACCTGCCGACATTCTGCATTGCACTGCACTGATCGATAACCAATTCGAAACTTCGCACGAAGAGTGACCTGACTTAATCTTTGCCGAAGTGTGGCTCAATGATCGACCTGCAATAATATGCACGGAAAAACCTGATGTTGGTCCATTTGAATAACGCATTTCAACTAACACAGGATCATTATATGATAACATGGCGGACAACGCTGTCGCGCGATCATACTGTAAATATTTCGAGTTCTGCACTAAGATGCCAATGAGCCCGAGCTGACCAGAGGGCACTTTGCATCTAAATGCAGAATCTGAATTCCACGTGCTTGATTCGCAAACAGTTGATCCCACAATAACTGCGTCAGAAAAATCTGTGGTACCGAAATTTTTCCCAAACAAAGTCACCACAACGCCGCCTGATTGGGGAGCATTCGTAAACTTTGACGAAGACACCGTGGGCATATCAAATGTGAATCCATGGGAAAAAAGGTTCGACTGCTGGCCGGATGTAACAGAGATCGAGGCTATTCCTGTACCAGAAGCAACTTTTGCAATTATGGAAGAGGCCGATGTCCAAACTGAACCAAGGGAAGAAGTGACAGCAATTCTCGAACTAGGGGTCGATGCGAATACTCCAATAAACCGACCGATGACCGAAACTGATACGTCACCTGTCACAGCAGAATTTGCGAACAGAGAGCCTATAGGACACGGTGATGCAAAAGAGAGCACTTGTGAAGTTGAGCCAACGTAAAGTGTCAAAGACACGACGACGGAATGGAGGCGACCCGTGCCAGAAAGCACTTTGTTCAAGATAGCCGAATCTGACAGCCATTTTGATGATGGAACCGAGCTAAAGCCTAACTTAATGGAAGGCGAGACCCCGCGACTGCCAAAGCTCGATCCGAATGCTGAAACTGTAACGCAGCCAGAGTCTGGAGTAGCTACCGGATCGATGAGCGAAACGTGTGGAATCCTAAACACAATCGGAGTAAGGGAAGCAGCAACCCGGCCTGCAATCGAAGCTTGGACACCACCAGCTCTTGCTGGCCCTGCAGGTGACTTACACAAAGTCAGAGTATCCGAAACCCATCTTGTAGCTTCACAAAAAGTTTCTTTTGAACGAAATAGCGGAGAAGCGTCAAATGAATTGAAGTTCAAACCCAATGATGTCAGAATGGCACTTCCAGATGACGGAATCTCAGGACCAGAATTGCGAACGTGCATAACATCGAACGAGAACGATTTCGACAGCAGGGCCGCTGCAGCGTTTGAAGTCACTATGAGTTGACCCAAATAACTTGGGGCGGAAGGAATCTTGCAGCCTATTGAAGAATCCGAAGACCATTTGGATGTTTCACAAACAGTTTGTCCGTTGAGGTGAACAACATCTGAAGAAATTTGGGCCGCTGGCGAATTCGATGCTAAACAAAACGATAAACCTAGAGCGGTTACGATGACACTGCCAGTGGTCGGTGCATTGGTGTTCCTCACTGAGCTCAAAACCAACCTGTTGTAATTAAATGCAAGCGTCAGAGACGAATGGGTGGTAACAGATACTCGAACAGGCAATATTTGTTCTATTCCAGCAGCCGTCTTGGCAATAACTATGGTGTCGCTGATCCAAATTGTTAACGCACAACCAGAATACCCAAATCTGTTCTTTGGGGTCAAATTCAAAATACCAAAATTAGATCCCGTAATTACAACATCCAGCGATCCGGTGGTAGGTGAATTATACTTCGATACAGAAGCAGGAATAGGGGCGTCATAAGAAAATGCTTGCGACAATGAAGATTGCTGCAAAGAAGATGAGACGGTGACCGCCAAAGCACTACCAGCTCCGGGTCTGATGCTAACCACAACACTGGAATCTGAAACTTTTCTTGTGAAGTTCACTGCACTAACACCGAACATTATGCTCAAATCATCACCTGGCACCATTCCAAAGTGTCGACCGTAAATAGTGATGCTAGGACAATTGAGCAATGTTGGAGGACAGCCAGAAGTTTGCAAGCCGCTGACTGCTGGTGCAAGATAGGAATATTTCACAACATCCGGAGCAGTTTGACCCGTTGCTGAAAATCTGACATTATGATTAAAACCACTTCCACCTTGAGCAGTGCCATGAGCGCTGGAATCTGAAATCCACTGCATTGCCCTTACAGCAGAGGAACCAATCTGAATGAGCATGGCTGAATTCATTGAAATGGAAAAACCAGAGCCAGATAGAGTGAAAGCGTTTCCACCTGAAGCCGGGCCGACTATAGGGGAGATTGACATCAATCTGGGTGCATCGAACGAGAACACTAGAAACATTCTATCATTCCTACCTTCGATAGAAATGATTGCGTCTCGAAAGATATTGATTCCATTGTGGACCTTGCAAAAAATTGAAGACTCACTAGACCAAAACGATTGTTTACATGCAGTGCCACCAACGCGAGCATCTACTGTAGGTAGGGCGATGCCATATCCTTGCCCAAACATGGTAACCGAAACAGAGCCACTGGTGGGCAAATTCAAATTGGTTGCACAGCTGACCACATTTGTCGCATAGAAAAGCAACGTTGTTGCAGACCCCACATTTGAACCAACACTTGCAAATATTATAACATTCCTAGAGAACCCTGAAGGAACTAGACAGCGAATACTGGAATCTGAACGCCAAGATGTCACTGCTGAAGATGTTTGCTTCAATCGATTTTGCTGTGAGAACGTTGCATGGCCGAGGTATGCTCCAGTTACAGTCATCGAGGATTGACCAGTGGTCTCTGCATAGAGGGGAGTCCAAGAATTGATGACCGGAACGGAGTACGAAGCCAAAATTGAAGTGCTTCCAACGACTGATCTAGCTGTAATCACCAACGGAAGAAAAGCGCCAACACCAGAAACGAACATGGCTGCTATGCAAGAGTCGGACACCCACTTCGAAACTTGAACAGTTGATGCAGAAACTCTCACTGCAGGACTTGGTTGGACTGTTGAAAGAACTCTGCCGATCACAGGAACCAACATGGATCCAGTTGTGGGCGGTCTGAGATGAGTTCTCATGGCGATTGGGCTGTTGAAACTGAGTAAATTTGTCACAAAACCAGAATTAGAAGAAATTGAAGCAGTAAGTATTGATGGGCTGTTTCTTCCAGCAGGAGATCTACAAACTATTAAGCTTTCAGACTTCCAAAAAGATTGCTCGCAAGAGGATTTGCCAAATCTTACAAGAGCAGAGATCTGAGTAAGACCAAAGCGGGAGCCAATAGCACTAACTAATGAACCACCTGAGGTCGGAGAGTTGAAAACTCCGATTGCGGGTGACACGATCGTTGGGGAGTCAAAACTTGCAAAGTAAGATATCGTTGAACGTTGCCGAGAGACGCTTGCACTTGCAGTCACCAAAGAGCCGCTTCCAAGAGAGGATTTACTCAAAACCGATGAATCTGCAATCCAAATTGAAACCTCACAGCTGGATCCTTGAACGAAAACTTTGGCACTGCTAGAGAATCGCCCGACATTTTGGCCAAACGCTGTGATGGATATGGATCCAGTCCCTGGAATATTTGAAGGCTGCAAAGATGAAACTATCGGAATTGAAAAAGAAACAAAAACTTGTTCTGTTGAAATCTGCACACCCGAACTGATTCGGACCTCTCTGAATATACCTACACCAGAACATGTTCGTGCTGTGACCGATGAATCTGAAGTCCATGGAGACCATGAAGATGCAGTCGAATGAAAACGAGCCGATTGCGACGCACCGGTGATACCAATACAGCTGCCTGATATCAGGAACGCTGTAGAACCAGATGTAGCTGCAACCGCAGAACCAACAGAGAGAGCGAGAGGTCTCATGTAGGACAAGCTTCCAGATGCTGCAGAGAACTGCAACGCGGCAGATACAACTGCGTTCAAGTTAGGTCGCAATCCTGCAATCGCCTGGGATGTAATGGATGAATCTGAAAGCCAAACAGATGAAGAGCCTATCGATTTCCCGATCATGGCACCATGCGATGAACCTATGAGACCAAAAGTAATTCCACGCACGGTGACCGAAAAAGATCCACTGGAGCCACCAAACGTTGGAATCAGTTGCCCTGACACGGACGGAACCGAAAATGAAAGAAGTGCAAGCGAGGAAGCAGACGAGCCTCCTGTTGACAAAGAAAGAGAGAGCCCCGCTCCTATCGCATAAACGCTTCTAGATCTCAAAGAAGAGTCCGAAGTCCAAGTATGCACTGCAGAAGCCGTGGAACTGATCCTGGCTTTCGGAGAATTGGGCGCCTGACTGACACTTCTTCCAAACATGGACAAAACGAATGATCCGGTTGCAGGCAAGCAATTTGTCAACACATTCGAAGGCAAAGGAGAATTGTATGTAAATACTCGACTTGAGGACCCTATGAGACCTCCAGACGTGACAGTCCCCGTGAGCTTATTGCCGGCTCCTGCACTAAACTTGGATACAATACTGCTATCACTGACCCAACTTGAAGCAAGATGATGCGAATACCCTAATCTGACCTTAGGAGAATGCTGTAACATACCAAAGCCTGCGCCGAAAGCCGTGACACTTGATGACCCTGATGCTGGAGAATTGAGGGATACGGATAACTTGAGGATAGCAGCATCAAAAGAAAATACGTTTGAAAACAAAAAACTGGCCTGCACTCCATGAGAAACAGTAGCTTGATGTCGAACACCGACACCACGGAGCATTTTTCCTGACATAGAAGAGTCAGATGCCCACGACGCAGCAAGACTTGAAGAAGTCAAAATCCTAATTTTATGCGATCGGTCCACAGATGAGTACTGTGCCCCAAAAATGGTCACTGAAAATGATCCGGTGGTCGGACCATTGCTAGACGCGATCAATGATGCAAACGGAGGTCTGTAACCTTCGTAAGAAAATCCAGAAGAAAGACTGCCTAAGCGAAGTGAAGATGATGCCATGATGCTGAGAGAACGACCTGACCCAGATGGAGTTTTGCACAACACGACGCTCTCAGAAATCCAAGTAGATCTTTGACAAGAAGTTGACATTCGTAAAGACGAGGACATATCTGCATGCCCAAGCCTTGCACCAAAAACAGATATGCTGCTGGAGCCAGTAGATAGCATGCTTTGTCTGACACTAGAGACTGCAGGGACGTCAAAAGAAACAGCAAGAGAGGACTGCCAGGGCGACGTCAACTGAGAAACCGTTGCAAACACGGGAGAAAATCTAGCAGAACCAGCCGATGCTTTGGCAACCAAAGAGCTATCAGAAATCCAAGTGCTGGATTGAGCGGAACTGCTCAACATTTTCAGCACCGGTGATGGTCCATTCTCGCTGAAGTGGCGCCCTGAAAGAGTCACGTAAATTGAACCCGAATCTGGGGAGTTGCAAGCCATAGATGCAGGAACAGGACTATTATAGCTCATGGCACTGGTCAGTGACCCAGACTTCCACCCTACAGAGGCGTACACTGCAAGCTTGCCGCCTGCACCCGAGATAGCCAACGCTACCACGCCAGAATCAGACAGCCACATCGTTCTGTATGAGGCTGAGTGCCCAGCACGAACCGATGGCGAGTTTTGAGCCAACTGCAGGCCCTTTCCAACAACAAGAATCGAAAAACTACCGCTAGATGAACTGGTACCTGAACCTATGGCTGAGAGACTAGGAGAATCAAAAGCATTCACATTGACTGAAGATCCCTGAATACTTTGAACGGACAATTTTACAATGAACGACATGGCGTTGACGTATGGAGCCTTGGAAACGATATTCGATCCGGCAATCCATTTTGTGAACGAACTCAAGGCATGATTTACAGATGAGGAGGGCGAAGAATCGAATGTTCCCATTCCTCGACCAAACATTGTGATCGACACAGAACTAGTGGTGGGGCGATTGGAAGGCAAAAACGAGGAGATGGTCAAACTATCATATGAAACGACCAAAGTGGACGCGCCAATAAGCGATCCAACGGAGACAACGGCATTCAACATAGAGCCGACGCCCTCTGAGGTGCGACAAACAACCGAAGACCCCGAAACCCATGCTGTAGAAACACACGTTGTCACACCGATGTCAACAGCTCGGGCATCCATAGACGAGACACCAGTGTTTCGCGCAAAAATGATAATGTTGACGTTCCCAGAACTGGGAGAGTTAGGATTGAAACCTGAAACCGAGTCAGGGTCTTGAAAAGAAAACGCACGCGACCAAATATTCGATCTAAATTGAAACGAGACAGTGACAGAAAGTGCAGCATACGATCCTTTGTCAACTTTCAAGAATGCAACAGAATCTGAGCTCCAAATTGTAGACCCTGCAGCACTGAGACCAACACGAGATAGGACGGTTCCAGGATTCATCCCAATGCTGATTCCAAACATTGAGATCAACACACTTCCAGAACCAGGACTTCTCATAGGCATAACATTTGACAAAACGACCGCATTGTAGGTCAAAGCAATTGTGGACGATCCGCGAAGATTACCCACAGACAATTCAACTGAAGTTTGGGATGCAGCACCAAAAGCACTCTTAGATGAGACTGACGACTCGGAAATCCAATGTGTGGCCGACCACGATGTGTGCCCGGCTTTTGCTTGCATGGAGTACCCAAGAATATCTGCACCAATGACAGTGACAATTACACTTCCACTAGTGGGTACATTCATGTTTAAAGAATAATTCGATTGAATGGAAGGCGAATTGAAAGAAAATGCTTCAGAAAATGTGGCTGCAATCAAATCTATGTCAAGTTGGTGTTTATGTCCAACACCCGCGCTCGTTTTGCAAGATGAAGCCGAGTCTGATGACCATGCAGTGGATTCAGAAACTGAGTCTCCTATGCTGGCATGTGAAGATGGGGAAGACCGTCCAAACGATAAACCAAAAACACTGACATATATTGCTCCAGATCCCGGTGAATTGGTTCTTCCCAAAGAACTTAATGTAGGAATCAAATACGACATTATTCTTGTGGAACTACCATAAAACATACCGGATGATACCGAAACAGCGCCATGAGATGCTCTACCTGAAGATGCTTTGCAGTGTATTGACGAATCAGATTCCCAGAGAGACAGCTGGCAGCTACTCGTCGTCAGAGATGCCGTTTGTGACCTTGAAGAAGTCGAAATAGACAAGCCTGTTACAGTTACAGAAGAAGATCCAGACGCCGCAACATGCATAAGCTTAATCGAAGAAATGGAGGGCCCGTCATACGACATGATGTGACTTGCGAAGGAGAGAAGACCATCATGCTGAACAATCCAAGCGCCAATTAATCCACCAGAGCCAGATGTAGACTTACAAATAATTGAAGAAGAAGAAATCCAAACGGAGGACTCGCATAAGCTTGCACTGATAGCCGATATTCCAAGGCCTGCTCTAGAGCAAGGGTCCGAGTTTCCAAATCCAGAGCCGACAATTGACAATGACAAGGACCCCGAGGCTGCTGTATTCATGGGTAATGAAAATTTGGCATTTACCGAATCGTAAGTGAAAAAGCGACTGAGCTCAGAGACGCTGCTGCTGACGGTAACAACAACAGATTGTAATGATAAGAATCCCAAAGCGCTCTTGGATCTAAGGGCGGAATCTGAAGTCCACTGCGATACTTCACAAGCAGTGGATCCAAAGAAGATCTTTGGGCAGTAAGAGCTAAGTGCAAACTTAGATCCAAACACTAAAAACACAGATCCTCCACTAGCAGGCGAATTGTGCCTATCCAAGTCGCTCACTGATGTAGACACGTATGAAAATGAGCGCGTCAAAGACTTCACATTTCTCACGACTGAAATTAAAAGACCGTCATTGCCGATGGTTCCATGAGAAGTTCTACAGTAAGAGCTTGAATCGGATATCCAATGCGTCGCACTGACGGCAGTAGTAGAAATCTTGAACTGTAGCTTCGATTCAAACGCCCCAAAATGCAAACCAAACACAGATAATACTAGAGATCCAGTTGATTGGACGGTTTTACGGTCTACTGAACTGAGAATTGGAGAATCAAATGAAAACACGTCAAGAATATCTGATTGGGTGAGATCAACACTCAAAAAGAATCCAATGGAAATGCCAAAACCAGGCCTGACTTTGGATAGAATTGATGTGTCAGATGTCCATGAACTAGAGTAAACGACAGATTGTTCAAAACGGCTGGGGCCAAAAAGAATTTGCGGGGTGGTATCGGCAGGACCAAACTTCGAACCAAATACAGTAACCATGACGTTACCGGTGGTAGGACCATTCTTTATTGACAACGAATTCATGATCGGCGAATCATATGTGAATACGTTTGTCTGCGAATTGCTCTGTCCGTCGATAGTTATCTTGAATCCAATGGCACGTGAAAAACCTTGGGGAATTTTACAACGGGCCAGCGAGTCCGAATTCCAATTTGCAAAAATGCACGCAGTATTTCCAAGTTGTGCCTGAGGAGAAGACCCAAAGGCGCCAAAATTAAGGCCAAACACATCGATCATGAATTGACCGGATGATGGGCCATTCACACCAGCAAAAGAGCTCAAAATTGGAGCGCTATAGGATGCAAACATGCTTTTGGCCGCAGATTGCAGAAGAATTGACGGAGAAAGAGACATAGCCGCCCCCGATCCCTGCCTGATTTTCCCGCGTATTGCAGTGTCAGAAGACCATAAACAGGACATCGTGTCGCTACTACCGAAACGAGTACCCTGCGACAACGCAGACGGCGCGTAGCCGCGCCCGAGCACGGAGACACTGAAAGAACCCGTCGATGAAAGCCTTGAAAACTGAAGACTAGAAACTGATGGCAAGTTATAAGAGACCGAGTTCGATGCGGACCAATGAGATTGTGTTAATAGGGACAACGTTAAAGTACCACGCAATCCCGCACCAGAAGAAATTAACCCTACAACTGATGAATCGGATTGCCAACTTGTGCCTTGCGCTGCGGTCTGTTGCATACGAAAGCTTGTTGATGGATGACTGGAACCAAAATTGGAGCCTAAAAGAGGAGCAAATAATGATCCAGATGAAGCTGAGGTTCTGACATGCACAGAAACGATGGCAACATCGTGAGACAAAAACAAGTTTGCGTCGGATGATACTTGTTTCCCAACAGTTACCGCTAACGGCAGAGAATTATAAAAGGGATTGAATCCAACTTTTGCGCTTTTTAGGTACACAGTTGATTCTGATTTCCAACATGAAGCTTCTGCAGCGGAATGAGCCAATTTAAGGAAAGGAGAATTACCTTTGTCTCCAAAAGATGATCCTGTGACCACTAAAACCAAGGCTCCAGTGCATGGCGAGTTTGAAAAAATGAGTGATTGGTTGGTAACACGGTTGTAACTAAGCATGTCCTTCTGAGACCCTACAACATAGTTTGTCAGCGAAACAACAATTCCAATTCTGTAAGATATTCCGGAGCCCGTTTTGCAGGATATTTGCGTTGATGATACCCACACGGATGCGGCACAATTCGAGGACTCTGTAAAAATTTTGACAGAGCTGCCAAATAATCCTGAATTTGTACCAAACACACTAATTGCAACTGCGCCGGATGTAGGCAACCTGAACGGACTAGCCGTCGATACAGTATTAGCATCGTACGATATGGCATCGCTGAAAAATGACATAATTTTTTCAACAGATGCGGCAAGTCTGATGACGCTTGCAACCCCACCAGGACACTTGAGGGAGACAGAAGAATCTGAACTCCATAGCAGACTTAAACCAGAAGAAGTCCCAGCACGTAGACTCAATGAGTATGCAGCACTTCCATAGAAATTACCTGCAAGCATGACGACAGCGCTTCCCGTACAAGGCTGATTGGCACGACTAATAAAAGTCGCGGAAGCAGGCATGAAGGAGAATATGGTTGTTGAAGAAGACCACTCTCCTTGGAAAGACACTAGCGCCGAAGGAATCCGCCCTGCACCACGGGCAACTTTGATGAGTATAGAAGAGTCTGATAGCCATACAGAAGCCAACGCAGAAGAGATGAACAATCTAAATCGGGCGGATCGGTCTTGTCCAGCGAAGTCAAATCCGGAAACGGTGACCGAGTGGACTCCTGTGGTGGAAACAATTGACGAGTCAAACGTTGTTAGCAAAGGCGAACGATATGAGAAAACGCGAGTTGAAGACCCTGTTTGCTGCCAAACACGGTTGGAGGCAACGGAAATCATAACAGCTACGCTGGAAGAGGACCCACTGAATGCGTGGCATTTCCCTGAGATCTGAGAATCGGATGTCCAAAGCGCGCTCACAGAGGCAGTTCTCCCCAATCTGCTGGACTGAGAATAACCAAATGATCCTAGAGCTTCGCCTTTCACTGAGAAGTCAATCGCTCCAGATGCAGGAATGATAAGCGGAAGCGTGGCTGTGATTCTTGGTCTATCAAAAGAAAAGGAGGCCATCAGTTTGGGTGAAGATTGGGAGTTGGATAATATCAGGTCAAGCCTGCCTTCAAGCGATGATGGAAATTTGCAAAATACTGAGGATACTGACATCCAAATAGAAGCCTCGCACGCTGATGATCCCAATCTACTCGAGGAAGAATATCCCTGCGGTGCAAGAGAGTTAGCGACCATGGTAATACTGACAGATCCTGAACATGGGCCGTTTCGACCGATGATTGAAAGGACCCGTGGAGCGTTGAAAGAAAATCCCTTTGTCAAAACTGAGTTCTGAAGACCGGCCGATGCTATTGCATGCAGTGCTACCGAGACACCAGACACAGTCTTACACCGCACGGATGTATCAGAAATAAACCTTGAAGTGATTAAGGCAGAAATACCCAATCGGACATTGCCTGAATAATCGACCAATCCAAAAGAAGCACCAAAGATAGTGATGAATTGCATGCCAGTAGACACATAATTGGTTGGAACTGAGGCTGTGACACTTGGAAGATCATAGCTCACGACCTTTGAAAATGAGGATCTCATGAAGCTAGCAGATATTGTGAATACCAGATGCTTCCCAACACCTCTAGGAACCTTGGCCAAAGCTGATGAGTCGCTTATCCATGATGACGACTCACATGAAGTTTGCCCAAATGAGGTACTTACACTCTGATCCGCCAGCCCAAAGGAAGAACCCTCGACTGTTAGCAGAGTAGCAGCACTAGATGGATGATTACTGATGAGAACGGAGGAAACAGCCAGAAATAAGTACGAAAAAACTTCAGAAGTAGTCCCAGATTGTTGACCAACCGACACCCTCACTGGGGCAGCAACAAGAGCACCAGAAGGCGCTCGAGCCAAAATTGACGAGTCACTCTGCCACAATGAGGCAGACGTGACCGAGAATCCTATATTTACCCACTGAGAATTAGACAGCAAAGAAAAGGAAGATCCATATGAAGTTACGGATATGGAACCGCTGGCCGGAGAAATGACATGTTTCATATCAGAAATAACAGGGGCATTGAATGACGCTGCTTTGGTAGCGGATCCAAACTGACTGTCACAAGAAATAGCAATTTGAATTGCGCTAAATAAACCCCTTGGAACATGCCCCCTAACACTAGAAGAAGAAGTCCATGATGTAGAGCTCGATGATGTAAAAGCAAGAAAGAGCTTCGGCGATGCATCACTGAGTGCAAAAAACATTCCCATCAACGTGACAAGCATACTTCCAGAGGGGGGAACGTTTTTAGCAATCAACGCTGAAGGTGTAGAAGCACCATACGATAACAGAAACATAGACATGTTTGACTGTTGGGAACCGGAGGAGACAATCGCTGGAAAGAACTTGCCAGAACCATGTGCGCATTTGGCTGCAATACTGCTGTCAGACGTCCATGATTTGCTTGAAGCGATGGAGTGACCTAATCTCGCATGTGCAGATGCAGAAGCGGCTCCAAAGCCACTTCCAAGCAAAGTTATGCTGCTCGATCCTGTGATCTCAATGGAAGCTGGGGACGCCGATGAAACCGTTGCTGCAGAAAAAGACAACGCTGATGCAAAAGTGTTCGACTTGAATCCACTTAAAACTGAACCGCTAAGCGCTTGGCCGGTGCCTGAAGGCGTCTTGCACCGAATCTGTGCATCTGAAACCCAAATAGAGGCCTCACATTGAGACTGTCCGATTAAACCAACAACACAGTAGTCGACAGCGCCAAATCCAATACCAAGTACTGAAACACTGCCGGCTCCAGTAGAGATCAGTATGAGAGGAGAAATACCGGTAATAAAGAAACCATCGTAAGAAAAAGCTAAGGATAGCGAGCTTGATTGAAGGCCCACAGACACAGCGACAGCAGTATCGGCTATTCCGCGATTCACTCCAGAAGCCAGTTTACATGCCATCGATGAATCTGCAAGCCATGTGCTGCTAACACAAGAAGTCACACCAAGGCGCACATTTTGAGAGGTTGCAGTAGATGCATAAGAGGACCCGTAGACCAACAGGTTGTAGTTACCATTTGTTGCCCCGTTCCCAGGAGACACGGCTGAGGTACTGGGTACATGATAAGAAAGGCAGTCCGAGAGAGTATCGGCAAACGGCGAAACCGAAACTGTCACGAATAAGTTCCTTGAATGTCCCGAGGAGGACCTGCCAGAAATTACCGATTCTGCAACCCAAACGCTTGAAGAAGTAGCAGTGAATCCCGCTCTGATCGAATCACTTTTGCTAGTGATTCCAATATTCTGTCCAAATAACAAAATGTTGACAGAGCCTGAGGCGGGAATTTGCTGCAAAGAGTGCAACGAACTGACCGTCGGATGAGCATAACAAAACATTTTGTCAAGGGTGTTGCCAAAGACCCGACCAACGGTAATGCAAACTGATAATTCAGAAGCTGTACCAGCTGAGACCTTACCAGATGCAGAGGTATCGGATACCCAAACAGTTGTGTGGGTGGCAGAATTTCTCACAGAAGAGACGCCTAATCGCATGCGATTCGACTGATCACTTGAGAGCCCGAAATTTGCGCCCTGAACCAAAATGTCGACAGAACCTGTTTTGGGACTGCAATAAGGAGGCAGCGGAATGGCAAATTCAGAGGGGTACTCCAAATATGGCCGTTTGTACGTGAATCTTTCACTTATAAAGCCCGTCTGAATTCCAACAGAAACATGGATTGGTAGTCTGCTTGAAACACCAGGAACATATCTGCAAAACAAACTGGAGTGGGACCTCCAATCTGTGTTCCAACAGGCCGAAAATCCAACCCGAATACCGGGAGAATGGTGAACAGATGCGAAGTTTCGGCCAAAGACGGACAAAGTTGGTTGAGGCACAACGAAAAGCGAGAGCGAGTACTGATAAACAACAGACGAAACGCTGGGCTGGTTGAAAGAAAACGATTTTGAAAGAGAACTTGCTGCCCTTGAAACCGACATGACCAAGGGAATCGTCGCAAATGAGCCAGAGCTCAATTTGTTGCTCGAAATTATCGAATCAGACGCCCACAGCGTGAACTCGACTTGACTTTGTGCTGCCTTGACCACAGAAGAGTACCGATGCATTCCAAAGATACCCCCAAATATTGTAAAAACAACAGCGCCGGATGTAGGACTGTTGAAAAGTGATGGCATCGCGCAGAGCGGAGGTTGATACGACAACGAGTTGCTTTGTCTGCCATTAATTCGACCGATGGAAACAATGGTCATTACTGAAAAAGAAGAGCCTGATGGCACTTTGTTGACAATGTGCGAAGTGGAAATCCATATACTAGCTTCAGAAGAAGAAAATCCTATTCTCACAGCATGCGATGAATGATCAAGACTAAAATGTTGACCTAACATCGTCACACTCAGGGCACCTGAAGTGGGGAATAAATATGGAGCCGCATTTAGAATAATTGAAGAATCAGTGCTAAAAAGGGAACCGGCCTCGTGACGTTGAAAAGCAACTGTTGCAGAAACTGATAATTGATGGCCGTTTGCAGATGATGGGCGACAACCTATACTACTTTCAGAAATCCAACTGCTTGATTGGCAAGCAGAGTTCCCTAACTTCAGTGCTGGTGACGCGTTCGATCCTAGAGATTTTCCTAGAACTACATGATAGGAGCTTCCAGATGAAGGAAGGTTCGCCTTAGGTTGCTGAAAAAGAATTTCGGGATTTCGAAATGAAAACAACAGCGTGGTGGACGAGAATTGATTACCCACTGAGAGCAAAAATGAATGAACGGCAGCATCGCCACGAGAAACTCGGCAAAATAAATGGCTTTCGGAAATCCAATGAGAAAGCTCGCACGATGAAGAACGTGTTCGCGAAGCGTCTGAATGGCCCGAAGTGCCAAGCTTTTGACCCAGAACAGACACAACTATGGACCCAGAAACAGGGGCTAGCCCTGGTTGTATCGAAGACGATAAAGGATATAAAAAGGAGAAGGCAGTCGTTACCGAACCTATCATTAGTGTTGTTGTGACGAATACTGGAAGATTTTTAGACACTCCTGAGCTGACTTTGCAAAGGAGATTCGAGTTCGAGAGCCAAACGGAATGGGCAGACACGGATGGTCCTACTTGACCAGATGAGGAGTAGGGATTGGCACCAAATGATGTTCCAAGTACAGTGGATACCATACAAGCGGTGGAGGGAACACAGCCAGGATTCACTGATTTTGTTGAAGGAGCGTTCGCCGAAACTCGCAATGAAGAAACTGCTCCTTGTACACCAACCGATACACTCAAAATATGATTTGAAAAGGCAGACACAGAACTTTTGATTCTCAACGATGAATCACTGTTCCAAAAAGTGGTTGATACGACAGACTTTCCTACTGACGCGGAAGCGGAATGATCAAAGACCCCAAATTGCATTCCTAGCAAAACAACAAGCTCAGCACCAGATGCAGCTAGATTTGCTGATGACGTTGTTGTTATGTAAGGTAAATGAAAAGAATACATCGCAGATGCAGAACCAAGAATTCCTCCAATTGTAGCAAGCACTGGAAATAGAACAAAACCAGGGCGATTCACCCCAGCAACCAATTTACATAAGACTGATGAATCAGCTATCCAACTTGAATAGCCAGACGAGCTACTAGAAATGCGAAGCATAACGGACAAATCTGCTGAGCCATACGCGTTTCCGAAGACACTGACAATGAGAGAGCCTGTGGAGGCACCAACACCACTGACCAGAGATATTGTGTCGGCGTTGTACGATAGTGCTTGAGAAAAACTCGACGATCGCACGCTGCCGGAAACAATTACAAGTAATCTCGACCGTGAACCACTTTCTACTTTAGAAATGACAGAAGAATCCGAGCTCCAGACACTAGCCGATGAAACAGACGATCCAATCCGCAAATGGCTGCATGGATTGGTAATAGACAATCCGGAACCTGATACTGTGATGGACACGGCACCAGTCAGTGGGACGTTTGAGACAAGGAAGGAGGACATGCACGCAAAATCAAAAGTCACACTGAAGTTTCCAACTGATAATGATGTAAGAATGGATGCCGTGACGAATCGATCGTGCAAACTGCCGCTAGGAAATTTACACAATAAAGAAGAATCGGAAACCCAAATTGAAAGTTGGCTGGAAGTCAAACTTATTCGTGTAGCAGGTGACTTGGAAGAGTCGATGGAAAAATGATAGCCACTGATAGTCAGAAGTGAACTTCCAGAACATGGCGCGTTGCGTTGAAAGGAATTTCTAACTGATACAGTGTCAAAGGAATATGAACGAGACAGGCTCGATTGCTGCATTTGAATTGATACAAAAACACCCAGATTCAAAAAAGATCCGTAAGGAACCTTGGTTATAACACTCGAATCTGACAACCATCGCAGGACAGAAAAACCCGTGCTTGCATTCTCAAGGAAAGAAGCGAATCTCGCTCGAGACGACAACATGAAACTTGAAAAGGAGACACCCATGATAGTCAAAGACATCGAGGCTGAAGAAGCGCCGTTTCTAACGGTCAAAGTCGATATTATTGGGCCACTGTAGCTTATACATTTGGTGAAAGAACCAAGCTGCGAACCAACACTTTGTATTATGGTATATGCAACTCCAACTCCGGCAGGAACTTTAAAAACAATTGATGTGTCGAAAACCCATGCGGTTGCAAGGCCGGCGGTAGAGAGCATATAAGTAAGTGGTGTCGTCCCATGCGTTCCAAAAGAATTTCCTAAGACTGTAACCGAAACACATCCAGTGGTAGGAGAATTAGTGCCGAGGATTGACGACACTTGAGGACGTATGAACGAAAATACTGAAGAAAATGTTGAATACTGAGATTCTACAGACAATGCCAGGGCCAATCGATGTCCAACACCAGGAACAGATCTAGTGCGCAAACTGGTATCAGAAAAATATATCATCCACTTTGTGTTGCTCTGTCCGATTCGAATGATGTCTGAATAGTCAGTAGCTCCAAAATGCCTGCCAAACGTGGTCATTAAAGTTTGTCCAGAAGTTGGGCTGAAAACCGGTGAAACTCTGGAAACCAGCGGTATCATGTACTGAAATGCATTCAAGGCTTCTGTATGTTCTGTACCGACAACATTGACTTTAATGGTAAGATCACCCCCTACACCACCTGGAATTCTGCATAAAATGATGGTGTCATATCCAAAAGTTGTTAGAGATTGAGAACTGCAGGCGGTTCTGCCAATGAATACCGTAATTAGAGCTGAATCGGAGCCAAAATTGCGCCCAGTAACGAAAATGTTGCCTCCTGCAGTTGCCGGTGATATGGATGGACTTATACTCAGAATGAATGGGCCATCGTATGAAAAGAACTTTGATGCGGATCCAGCCAAACGATTCGAAGTGACCACAACAGTTTTACTACCACCAACTCCGAAACTTAGCTTTCCAGAAACACTGGAATCAGAATACCAATCACCGGTGATCATTGCTGTCTCACCGATGCGAATTTTGACGGTTGGATCAACAAATCCAAAATTAGATCCGAAAATGGTTATGGGTGCAAGCGACTGAGATGGTGCATGGACGGGATCGATGCTGGACAAAAACGGGCGCTGAAACGTGAACACGGCAGACAGAGTGCCAGCACTGGAAATGCGAATGTGGTTTGCAATTTCCTGAGGAATTTTGCAATTCAAAGAGGAGTCAGCCACCCAATCGCTTGATTCACAGTCTTTGTTACCAAAAGAAGAAATCGCTGAGTCAGAACTACGACCAAAATTAGAGCCAAAAACGCTTATGCTAACAGCGCCTGTAGTGGGTGCTTCAACGGGAGATATGCTACTAGGCGAAAAAGCCATATACGAGAACACTGAAGAGACGGACGAGGATGCGACACCAAATGAAACATGAACCGGAGCAGCAGATACTCCAGAAACAATTCTAGACCTCAGACTGGAGTCTGAGGTCCATAAAGAAAACCCAGATGCGGTGAAGCCAAATCTCGCAGAGAGAGCAGATGGATCTTGAGCTCCAAAGTATCTTCCCAAAACTGTCACTGACTGTGAACCAGTGTTGGCAGCAGCTTTAGGGAGAGAGTCTATGGCTGCCACATGAACGTACGAGACAGCTGAGCTGATGACGGATTCTTGACGACCTGCTGTGACGGATAAATGTCTAAAAATCAAAGCACTAGATGGAGATTTTGAGAAAATGCACGAGTCAGCGAGCCACATAGAGAATGCAGATGACGATTTTCCCAGGCGAGATGTGTCAGAATAGCCATTCAAACCCAAAAAATGGCCAATAACATGAAAATTGAATGAACCAGTGGATGGAATAGTTGAATTGACAACATAAAGTGGTTCAACGGAAGAGTAACTAACAGCCTCGCCAGAAGAAAATCGTCGCCCGCTTGATACTAAGACGATTCTGCAGCAGCCGATTCCAGATGAGGCGCGGCTTAGAAGGGAAGAATCAGAAAGCCATGTAGTTGATTCAGATGAGCTAGTCAAAATGAGAACTTTCTGACTCCAACTGATCCCAATGTTGGAGCCACATACAGTTATCGATGATGATGCAGTAGACGCAAGTGCAATACGTGCGACGGAACTCAGATACGGGGCATCGAAACTTAAACCCTTTGAAAGTGAGCCCGAGCCCATTGCAACCGAAACAGCTAAAGGCGAGTTCAATGCACCGGCGACAACACGACAATTGATAGCGGTGTCAGATACCCACAGAACCACAGAACTTGCACTTCCAAAAGAGGTCCGGGGAGTCAAATCTGCAATCACGAATCCGGCACCAAAAACTGACGTTCCCAACGCTCCGGTTGTGGGAACATGCTTGGGTTGTACAGAGGACACATCAGGCCCTTTGTAATCAACAACTGAGGTCAAAGTTCCGATGAAAAGGTTGGCTGAGACAACGACAGCACGACGTTGACCAGTACCAGGGGCTAATTTGCATGAAAATGAAGAGTCCGCAATCCAAACGGTCGATTGACATGCAGTCAAGCCGATATCTACAATGCTAGAATAACCAGAACTAGCAAAATTTTGACCGAAAACAGAAATTGGCGTCCCTCCTGATGTAGGAAACAAGCTTGGCGAAACAGAAGATGGCTGAGCAGCGGAGAATGTGTATGCCACATGGCCGATAACTCTGTCATTATTTTGAGAAATCAAAACAACTGAGCCATGCGAAGAGCTACAGGCAGAAAGAGACCTTAGAGATGTGTCAGAGGACCAAGACGTCGCCTGAGCGGCAGTTGAACCGAAACGTGTACGCAAAGAATATTGGACATTGCCATAATTCAAACCGAAGACATTCACAATTTCAGATCCGGTGGTGGGAGATGTCATAGCAAGCACAGACGACAAAATAGGAGCATCATACGAAAATTGATGAGTGGCAGCCGCTATTTGATCGACAACAGTGATCGCAAGCTGGAGGTTTGTACCGATTCCAGCAGCAGGTGTAATGACACGCTCTGTGTGAGAAATCCAAGATCCAACGATGGCAGAAGTTCGTCCTATACTTGCACTTAGTGCATCCGAACCCGTGCCAAAATTTGAACCAAAAACATGCACATCGGTAACCTGGAGAGATGGAGAGTTCGCAGGTGAAATAGATGATATGGTTGGTTTCTGGTAACTGAAACAAGAGGGAACGTTTGCAACTTGGCCCGCCACGGTTATTATGGCTGATATAGAAGCACCGGCACCAGAAGGCACTTCAAACGCAACACTTGAGTCTGAAGTGTAAAATCGATTCGCAACAACGGTATTGCCAAGCTTGGAAGTGGGAAGAACAAAAAATGGACCCATATTCAGCCCAAATAGAGAAATCAAGCTGCCACCGATTGTTGAGTGAGAAACAGGCATGTGCGACGAGACAAAAGGAGGGGATGACGAGAATTCGTTATCTAGAACAGCACTTTGAGACGCAACAGTCAAAATTACAGACAAATTTATGCCAATTGCATGAACTATCTTTGCCCTAACCGCAGTATCAGACGACCAGGTCGTGGAATGGGATGCAGTAGAACCGATGATGGCTTGATGCCCATTAAAGAAACGACCCCATCCAAACGATGCACCTGCCAACGTAGTGGAAGTAGAACCAGTTGAAGACGTGGAAGTCGGAGACAATGACGACAGTGAAGGAGATTGAAAGCTCAAATGGCCTGACAAAAACTGTACTTGCAGAGCAACAGAGACCAAAACAGCCATGTTCCTACCAACACCGTAGCCGACTTTGCAACTCACGAACGAATCTGAGACCCAAGATTCAGCATTACATGCGGTAGACGATATTCGAGATCGGAACGACGTTGAAAACGGGCCAAAATCGGATCCTGAAACAGCCAGAGCTGGGAAACCGGAAGTTGGAACGGTCTGAGGAGTCAAAGACACCGCATGTGGCTGCTTGTAGGAGAAAGCAGAAGTCAAAGAACCGATGGCATGCGAAAAAGACACTGCGGCTGACGAAGCGCGACCAACGCCGGAAGAAACTTTAGCAACCGCGATAGAATCCGACTTCCAAAGAGTGCTCTCGGACGAAGTCACAGAAAATCGAGAAAACAATGCAGAATATTCAGTACTGCCGAAATTTTTGCCAATGACAGACACAATGATTGCACCTGACACGGGCAACAAGGCAAAAGAAGAGGAAACAGACGAAACTTCAGCTGCATCAAATGAAAAGCGCAAAGACAGTGACGTCTGCTGTGATGCTACCTCAAGCAGTAGCGTCGGACTAGTGCCATGGCCACCACGAGGTTGGATGATGATGGATGTATGACTTTGCCAACTCGTGACAAACGCTTTCGTAGGGCCCACAAAAACTACGGGCGAATCCTCGGCGAGGCCAAAGTTAGAACCCAAAATGGTCATTAAGATGCCACCAGCAGGAGGGGAATTTGATCCGCCAAAAATTGACGTCAGCTGAGGAGGGACATATGAAAATACAGAGTTTAAAATACCCATCGTACCAGCAACGTTAATTTCAACATTCAAACCAGAACCAATTCCAGAATTCAGCACACATCTTAAGATGGTGTTCGAATTGATGAATGTAACACTGCCACAGGAAGTCTTGCCTATTTTTGCTGTGACACCTGCAAAAGAGTCGCCCATGTTGGAGCCTGAAACAGAAATCGTTGTAGAACCACTTTGGTGGGATGCCGCAAAATTTGGATTCACTGAAAGAAGTTCAGGTGCTGAGTACGAAAATGCAGCTGCACGCGAACGAGCTTGATTTCCGACAGTTGCTATAACATCGAATCCTTGACCATATCCGCTGACAGCTTCACATCGCATCGACGAGTCGCTAGTCCAAGTAACCCGATTGCAGGGCGTGCCTCCGATTCTCATATCCACACTAAGACCATTTGTTCCAAAGTTGTTGCCCCAAACAAGCGCGACTGGAGTTGTGCCAGAGCTGGATCGGGTAACTGATGAAAGTTCAGGAGCAGAATACGAAAATGACAGAGTTAGAGATCCACTTTGCTCTGATACTAAAACCGAAGAAGAAAGCCCATCAGAAATTCCTGGTGACACTTTACACACAACTGAAGTCCCAGACACGTGTATCACGGTCGCGCAGCTGGTGGAACCAATTGACGATGACAGTTGATAATTGAAGCCTGCGATTCCAAACTCTGAACCGCTCAGTGTCACACTAATCGCGCCAGTAGTCAAACAAGCAACTGGGCCAACGCTTGATATCGCAGGCACATCATAGCTCCAAGTTCGTGAGACAGTCGTGACCTGATTCTCGACATTCACAATTGCCTGGTGTCCTGCACCGACACCAGGAGGAACTCGGCACAAAATGCTGGTGGCCGACACCCACACAGAAATGCACCGAGTTGAGCCTAGAGTGATGGTCGGAGTTTCAGAAAATCCGGCAAAATTTGATCCAAACAAACTCATCGTTGTCAATCCCGAAGTTGGGTTGTTTCCAGGCGACAAATGGGAGAGTGAAGGGGAGAAATAACTGAAGGCTGCTTCAAGGGATCCAACAAGAGATGCAGTTGTGACGCTCACAGTCTTGCCTGAGCCTCTTCCAGAAGGAACAGTAACCAGCAGTGACGAATCTGACATCAGTACAGAGTGAGTCACATGTGTATCACCTATCGAAACTTGGGACGACAGGTCAGCAGTGCCAAAGTTGGTCCCAAACACAGTCAAAGTGGCACCTCCCGAAGTGCCAAGCACCCCTGGGAGCAGAGAAGAAACGGAGGGAGCCCGATAAGAGAAGGCATCTACCATGGTTGCTAATTGGTTGCCGATCGTGAGGACAACGGTTAAAGATCCTCCACCGTTTGGCTTTAGAAGTAGCTCAACTTGAGTATCTGAGATGTACCTGATAGCAGGGGCGGCAAGAACCACTGAATTATGAACAACAGATGCACTCAGTGTGCTATCGTAATTTCCAAAGTTGCTCCCTCTGATAGTAAGCGTAGAGGAAATTTGGGCCACAGCAGATGGAACAGCGGCCAGTATTGAAGGAGGAAGGTAAGAAAAGAAATTTGAAACAGCTGATTGACCATTACTGTTGGACGCCTCCACAGAGATTGAAGCGCCAATACCCGGCGGTATT